>Ga0209700_108402_pt1 | contig 13253 bp, 5 predicted proteins | sample SiratroredBW_FD_187528 | JGI IMG/M metagenome (GOLD analysis project Ga0209700, IMG submission 187528) | Root nodule microbial communities of legume samples collected from California, USA - Siratro red BW (SPAdes) (version 2) | ecosystem: Host-associated > Plants > Roots > Nodule | place: USA... | reverse complement strand
ATATGGCAATACAAAATAGACAATTATATGTCTCAATCATCCGCCCAAGATGCTATATGAGATTAAAACAATCTCACCACAATAACAATTTGAGACTGGGTCCAAAATGTCTCAAAATTATGCCATAATATTAATTGCGCAAATCAAAATAAACGAAATATGACAATACAAAATAGACAATTATATGTCTCAATCATCCGCCCAAGATGTTATATGAGTTCAAAACAATCTCACGACAATAACAATTTGAGACTGGGTCCAAAATGTCTCAAAATTATGCCATAACATTAATTGTGCAAATCAAAATAAACGAAACATGGCAATACAAAATACTTGTCGTCACAACAATAAATGATTATTGTCAATCATTTCAATAATACGACAATACAATAAATGAAGTTCAAAAGAGAAGTACATATCCAACAAAGAAAACTCCCACTAAACCAATACATCAAAAGACCTCATTATACCTAGGTTACGTGCTCAATAAAGACTTTAACAGTCAATCCCTTAGTTAAGGGATCTGCAATTATAAATTCTATGGGAATATGCTCAAGTATCGTCCAAGCACATTAACAACAAAAAAAATATCAAGACATGTGCAAACTCGAACATACATAAGAGTGTCAACACCGGAAGCATAAGAAATTTGTGCAATTTCACAATTATTATAAGGACATTGGGATTTAGAAAACTTCTCACCCAATCCTTATAATTAGTTCCGTTCAGCTTGATCAAGGAAACTATTTGCATAGGCAAAACTGAAATAGAACGTATCAACAATAGCAAATTAACCCATATATTTTGTTGAGCTTTCAATATCATATTCTTTTAAAGCTAATATCGAGAGGATACTGAAAACCTTAAGAATATAATAAACCATTCATCAAGAATTACGTTAAAAATAATAAAAAACAAACAAACCGAAGGGTAAGTTTATTATTAATATAAATCATAATGCAACAATAAGAACAATAATGTTCAACAATAGAATAATGTACTTAACATAAGTGAGATTAAAATTATGTAACATATCCAAAAATATTCACAAAATTGATATTTCTTCACAATCTGTCCCGCAAAGGCGAGATCTCAATCATGAAAAATATCCAACAATACAAAATTGATATCTTATCACAATCCGTCCTGCGAAGGCAAGCTCTCAATCATGAAAAATATCCAATAATACAAAATTGATATCTTATCACAATCCGTCCCGCGAAGGCGAGCTCTCAATCATGAAAAATATCCAACAATAAAAAATTGATATCTTATCACAATCCGTCCCGCGAAGGCGAGCTCTCAATCAGGAAAAATATACAACAATAAAAATTTGATATCTTATCACAATCTGTCCCGCGAAGGCGAGCTCTCCATCATGAAAAATATCCAACAATACAAAATTGATATCTTATCACAATCCGTCCCGCGAAAGCAAGCTCTCAATCATGAAAAATATCCAACAATATTACCAAAATACATCTACATTATAAATGCTCAATAAAATATATACTCAACCATAAACAAAGTGTCCAAGACATACTGTATAGATTCGTACAGACCCGTACTAATTATCAAAACATGAAACCTCATAGAAACATATCAAATGACATTAGCAGGTACTCAAGTAGCAACCCATGACTTAATAGTTAGATTCACCCTTTGTCAGTAACACCAGTAAAATATAAATTTCATGTATAAAATATAACCATAAACCCTAAAATATAAAATGCATTGTGACTACAATATAAATTACAAGTACTAGTAAAACTATGTATTTTCTATCTTTACTGATAAGAGGTTTCTAGTGCTAAGGGTTTAAATTCGAGAATATTCTCTTCGACTTTAATATCTAAATGATGGTAAGTGCAAGCAAGCACCACAACATATAAACAAAATACACAATCAAATAAGCCGTAATCAAAATATTAAAAATTGAATCGCATGGCAATACACGATAAAACCTCGAATAAAATGACAAAGCGCCACCCAAAGAATCATACTCATATAAAACAAAATGTAACAAGGATCATAGAAACAACGCAAGGCAAGGCACACTCCAATCTTCTTTTCATATTTCATTGTTTGCAATTCCTATAATTTCCCTTTGATAGATTTCAATTATATACATTATCTTCACATTAGGGAAAATAAAAGTCACGGCATCACAAAACATGAAGATAGAATAAATTGTGCTATAATAAAATTATATATTGCATCATTCAAAAAAAATATTTTTTTTGAATTTAGGTTTCATCAAATTGGAAAAAAAAATATTGTTAATGGATCATTGTAAATTCAAACAGTACAAATTTGATTAGAAAAATCTCACAGCCATAACCAAAACTAAACCTGGCTCTGATACTAATTGAAAGAAATAATCAAATTAGGGTTTTCAATTTAGTCTGATTATGGCATATGAGTACATCATATTATATATAAGATAAAAGGATTAGAACCTGGAATAGAATGAGAGCTTTGATTCATTATCTTGTTGTTTCTGTCCTTTCCTAATTAATGGTCTCTGCAAAGAATGAAGAGAGAAGAGTGTGTACAAACTGCTCCCAAGGCCAGAAGCGTATACAGAGAACTGTCTTCTTTATTCTTTAATAGGATAGAATAAAGACTGACTCTGGACAGTTGTAGGGACTCTTCTATATATTATTAATTAATAATGGGCACAGCTCACCTATTATCAGCTGACCCAATAAATATTCACATAATATAAATAATATTATTTTATGTAACCAAATAAATAATAACAATCAAATAAATAATAACAACAATGGCTATATAATATTTTGGCAAATAAGTTAATCTATAGAAATTACTAATTTATGTATGTCTACAAAATAATTAATCCAACATCATATTCTTACGCAAACAATTAAACTAAAGTATATAAATTTTAAATCTATATAATACACTTGATGTTAGACCTAATCTTAAGTTTTTCGAAACCACTCTTAAAATGAAAAATTTAATATTCTGAAAGTTGTAAATATGATATTATTATTTCTATTATTTTATTGTAAATAAAATATAAATTGACAATTCAGCCATTCGGCCACGATTTCTCGTCTCTCAACCATTCAACTTCTTATACTCTTAACCTTTGGATACTTAGCATTTTGCCTTTGGGCACTTTGTCTCTCGACACTCAAAATGAAATATATATTCTATGTTTGTTACCTTGAAAATAAAATCTAAAATAAAATTATATGTCTTGATTGTTGAATGTATTTTCCACTAGTCACTTAAAAAGTATTATATATATATTTTTTGTCTTTCGCTACCTCCTAAATTAAGTATATAACCATCATTGGTAATAGAATCCTTTGTTTTACTATTAATTAATGTTTGTTTCACTATTAATTAATTTGGGACGTCACAAAATCAAATTTGCATTCTTATAACTTATAATTATAAAGTTCTCACAAACAGAAAACTTAATTTTCTTTCATAAGACATGTATTTTCGAGCTTCATGCAAAATGTTCATATTTATAAAACAAGAAGTAATAAATGCCTATTAATTCTTCACCAACAAATAAATTCCTACTAGCACATATATTCCATTATAATTGACTCCACATTATTCCGCTACTAATCATTATAGTTTAAGAGGCTTAGAAAAAAAAAAAAAAACTACAAAAGTTACATTAATAATGAAAGAAAATGGGTTTCAGTAGTTATTTAGTTAAACTACTTAAACTCCAACTCATCATATTATCTATTATGAAGACTGGTCATATGTTATATTTAAACTGAACTCGAGTTTTCATCAACATATAAAAATTAACATTAAAAATTAATATTAGATGATACATTTTTACAGGCCTATCATAAAAATCAATGTCTCATATTCTTCCAAGTATAGCATTTAATACTCTTAATTAAAAACTTAATTAAAACATAATAAAAATTATAAGAAAATCAAAATTACATTGACTCCTCTAGACTCCTCTAGATCATATTAATGATGCAAATAATCAGGTTTAATTTATAGCATCCATTGACGAGTTTCCATGACATTTTGAAACGCAGTGTGGTGTCCTTAATAATGCTCTCTTGTCACATCAATCTAGGTTTGAAGGCTAGAAAATTTTACAAAATAGATAGTAAATTCTCATTAATATCCTTATTTGACTTAGGAGGTATGTAAGTAGGTTGCTAAAAACACCAAATTGATGCAAAATGGTTACCAAAGAGGAAAAAAAAATTAACTAAAATAATTGGTTTTTTAGTAATGTTATTAGTGGAATTCTATCTTATAAAGACCTCTCGTACAAGGAAAGATCATAACACATGTTGATTATTCTAAGAGAATTATTACTAGTAACAAAACAAGAACAGTTCATAGTAGAGCCAAACATAGTCCTTAAATTATTTCGACTTAGTTATTGTCCTAGTGACCCTCGAACAGATAAGTCCTCTATTACATATACATAATTAGCTTATATATTATTTTTACTCAGTGAATCTCTAATATGAAAATTGTGAAATTGCTTTGGTTGGAGAGACAAAAATAAAGAAAAACATAACACATGTGGTTCAACATTTTCTTTACATACAGTCTAAAGACAATAGTTTGTGGATTCGTCATGGATCCTTCTTGATATATTAATACACTTATGGGACAGTTAAAACTTTGGCACTCAGTTTCGGTTTTGTACCGCTTTCACTTTTGAAAGATGATTAGTTGATGAAACTTGATTATTTCGCCTACCAATAGATTCTCCTAAGCATTAAAAATTTGAATTTCCCAACTAAAATGACATGACACGTGTGTGCGAGTGCATAATTTCAGTCATATTAATTAATTTGGAACATTAATTGTATTTTCTTTTCACCGATAGAGTAGCTTTTGAGTTATGACTATGTGCATAATCATTCACCAAAATAATTTAATTTTTCTTCTCTCTTTGGAAAAAACAAAATAGGGCATGGACTTCATTTGTTGCAAATCGCTATCTATCTTAAATTCCTAACACTAATTAAATACTTGTCATCATTTTCACTTATGGGTTAAAATTCATCGCGTTGATTTTAAATTCCCATATGTTTCACTTGTATCCATTTTAACTTTCCAAGTAAACTGAATTTTTTTATTGGTACACGTTAGCCCACTAACGACAAGTTTGTTTGCTTTCTTCTCCTAAATGTTTTGGAAGCAAAGATGCCTCGATACACCGAAGTGGACAAGTTTTTGGTAAATGAATTGGAAAATAAACAAATGGGGCTTGACTTCTATGCCTTAAGTTTTTGAAAACTTCAAAGTTTTCAAAGTTAAGACATCCAAACACGTCTTTGGTAGTCGTCAATTATCACGCACTAGTTCTATCAATCATGAAAAGGGGTAAGGAAACAACTCAACATTTGCGCAAGAAAACGGAACTAATTTTCTTACAAAAAATATATTTATTTGATTGTTGAATGAAAAAGGAAATAAAATGGAAAATGATGTAAGACTTAGTAAACATGTGAAGCTTCCAAACGTGTCCATAAGTCCATCAGGGACGCGTAGTTTTAACACTATATATACCCTTTCAGTTCCTTTCCAAAATCATCGTGCCCATTTCTTCATTTTTTTTCTGATTACATACACAAAACCCTTTTTGCTCACAAGAAAACGATATCTCCATTTGCCAAACCACTTCGAACCATGTCTTTCTCTAACAAATTGCCTTTGTTCCTCTTACTTTCTTCCCTCTTCATCCATGCATCTCTGGGTGAGTACATCAATACATCATGATACTTTTCATGCCTTGTTCATTTTTCTTAATCCTAAGTGTCCTCATTAAAATGTGATTCATTTAATTGACGTCACTTAGTAAGATAAAACTTTATATTAGTTGTTACTCTAGAAATTTACACACGTGAAATTTATAAATTTTTGTATCAGAATCATCCAGGACACATAGTTGTTTTTAATTTTGCAAGTGTTTTTTTCTAATAATTTGTGAATTGGCAGGTGAGATGGCATGTGAGGAGCTTCCAAAGGAAGTGTGTGCATTCTCAGTAGCTTCATCAGGGAAGAGGTGTTTGTTGGAGACAGAGAAGGCGGCGGACGGTGGTGTGGAGTACCAGTGCCGGACATCGGAAGTGGTGGTGGAAAGGATGGCAGAGTACATAGAGACAGACCAATGTGTGGAGGCATGTGGGGTTGACAGGAACTCTGTTGGTATTTCATCGGATGCCTTCTTTGAGCCTCAATTCACTGCCAAACTTTGCTCTCCACAATGTTACCAAAAGTGCTCCAACATTGTTGACCTTTTCTTCAACTTGGCTGCTGGAGAGGGTAAGAATTCTTCATTGCTCACCATCATTAAGCATACTAATGTTTATTTCACATCACTTTTTATATAACTTTTATAAATATAATCACCTTATATACACACAAAAAAAAGTAATTTTTAAAAATTCACTAAAATTGTGACTAAGAAAACAAATTTTTTAAGACTAATGCATTAATTTCGAATAGTATAGACTCGTTTTAGAAAGGAAGGTGGAGAAGAAAGTTATGTAAAATAATCATACAAGACACAGATAGAAGTAATTAAAATAATTTCAATTTCAAAAACTTCTATGCATGATCATAATTAACATGTTTGGTAGTCATTCGTTTTTCAACTCCGGTTGCAGAATTGACCAATTATAAAATTAGTGGTCGTGGTCACCATTAGGTGCCATAAAGAATAACAAAAAGAACAGTGGTGTATGTGAATAACTTTTCCAAGGTGGAACTTTTCCTGTGTGTAAGTTTAACTAACAGGAATAGTGATGCCTCTTCTGAAAGATTTTCTGCGCGTGGCTGTTGTTGAGGTTGTGTTTTCCTAACTAATACAATAACGGCACCTCAACAAAAGAAAAAAAAAATATGCTGGTTACCTTTTCGTAAACATAGGGCAATTCTCATTCATATTATTCTGCTTTTGTCCTTTGCTTCTCCCATTCACTAAGAAAACCTTAGCATACCAAATACCCTAGAAGCCTAGAACATTTTAACTTCAAATATCATCAAGGTATATTTTTCTTATAAAACAAAGAATCATTTAAAATAAAAAATAAAAAAAACTGTGGCTTGTTCTCGTGGCAAAATATTGGTATTTTCAACAAAGATAAATAAATTATATACTTAAAAATTGTTGACTTTTATAACAGTTATAGTTTCTTCTAGGTGATGTCTACAATAACTTTATTGATTATGATAAATTATAATCAATAAACTCTTATTTATACAAATGAAAACATAAATTTTGCCGTCTGTGCATTCACAATTATATTTCTATTACCTAACAAAAACCGTTACAAAATGGTTAATAAAAATTAACTAAGCATGCTTTGATGATATGCAGGGGTATATTTGCCAGAACTGTGTGAGAAGCAGAAGACGAACCCTCGTCGTGCCATGGTTGAGCTTGTGAGTTCTGGAGCTGCACCTGGACCTGTTTCTGACGTGTCAGAGGACATTGTGTCAGCACCTGCTCCTTCTCCCCTGTAATTTATTCGGTGTCCATTGAAATTCCACTTCCCTTTGCAGAGATGGTGTGAATTGGAAGAGCCATTATGATTATTATTATCATTATTATATATTAATACTGTGTTACTGTGTTAGAAGAGGAATATGGCTTCATTTTTATGGGTTGTGTTACGGTTATTGTAATAAGAATCAAGAGTGAGAGTTGGGGTGTTGATAGGTGATGTTGTTGATTTCCAAGTTTCTCAAATTTTGGAATTGGGTTAGTTTCTCGGCACTATATTCGTTTCAGAGCTAGTAATAAAGTCTAATTAATGGGCTTAATTCTGCAGAGTATTTATCTAATTATAAGGTTGAAATCAACAAAAAATTTGAATTAATATAACTAAATAATTTTATGATCTATAAAATAAAAAGTAAAAATTGACAAAGTATTATATACTTAAGTTTAACCCTTAAAATATATATATATATATATATATAAACATTTTAAATTCAATTAAAATAAAAGGCTAAAATATAAAGTAACTTCTAAAAAAATACAAATTCAAATTATACCTACTTTAGACTTATTAAACCAAATTTCTCTTATCGATGTACGATGACTTTGGGATGAATTGTTTTCTTAAGTTAGTAAGTTAGTCTCTTAACTTGTTTTAAGTCATACCAATTGAATTAACTTATCTTTTTGTAATGTTAAACTCAAACTTTAATTAACACTTGAGAATTTCGTGACTTTCTAAGTAAAAAATAAAATAAAATTCATGTGTTTTTATGAAAAATGAGTATTTTATAAAATGGCTAGGAATATGCAATTTTTAACTTATTAATTAAGTTAAAAATTATTGAAATTTAACTTATTAATTAGACAATGACTATTATGACACTAATTATAAACATAAATTTTCAAATAATATATAAAGGACTAATATTAAGTATTATTAAGAATTCTGACATCTCAATTAGACTAACATCCTAAAATCCACAAATCATCTGTTATCACATAAAAAAGTATTATTAAAAAAATAAATAAAAAAGAATAAAGAACAAAAAACATGAGGAGGCCACACCAAACCCATGCAGAAAGGAATAAACTCCCTACAAACAAAAAGGAAGTTGGAACTTGTTATGAAAAATGTCTAGCCTAAAATAGAATACCAAGTAAACTAAAGCCTATTTTCCAACCTAAATTTATCAATTTATCAGCACAACTATTACTCTCCCAAAAGACGTGACTCACTCTAAAATCCATAGTATCACAAATTTATATACACTTACCGAATTTCAGAATTCAAGAAATCATATGAATAGAAAGAAAGGCTTGACTAAGAAAAGAAAAATCACAATCCAACCAAAGTTTACTAAAATCCTTCAATTGAGCATATTTAATAGTAAGGATAACACTCATAACTTGAGCATAAAGTGCATCTTAAGTACCTAAGAAAGCAACAAAACTACCCACATAGTCAGCACAACTTCCTTTGAAAATCCACATGCTGCAAAACCAGGAGCACCTCTAGCAACTCTATCAGTGTTAACTTTAATTCAACCAACCTCAAGAAAATGCCAGAAAACTTGGACATAAGATAGGACCTTGTCAGGTCTAGTACTAATACCAAACTAGTTCAAAATTGAAAATTCATAAATGTGGTTAAGCATTTGCATTCTAGAAGTGTTGCATGAGATTTGGATACAATCCTTAATAACATACAAATCAACATTTATGCTAATAGTATGCTAAAATATGGAAAGTTCTCATCCTCCAAATCATCCCTAAGAAGAATGTAATAGCAAAAAGCTTAACCAGAAGAATAAGAGGACTACAATGGGCTTTAATAAAAGTAATAAAGTTAATAGAAAAAAGAGAAATTCCTCTCTTTTAAGCATCCGGATCAGTAGGTAAACATTGATGCAAAATCTTCCAAAATACCAAAGTCTTAGCAAGGGAATGAAATTTAACCAAATGATTTCGTCCCAATCACAAGCAGGATGGGAAGAGAAGAAATTTCTGATTAAGAACACTACTATCCTTAAGTATCCAATTCAAACTATCTAGAAAAATCAGTAATAGCCAAATGATGCAAAGGTTGAAGTTAAGTAAGCTGCAGTAGATTATGAGACAATTTCCAAGATAAGTCATTCCAACCCTGAACCACATTATTAATCCTTTCATAAAGAGGCATAGAAATGTATTTGGAAGAGCACCAAAGATCATTGTAGAAATTAACTCTATGTTAACACTTTTTGCGTTCAACAAAAAATACATTAGTCACTCATGTAACAAGTAATAAATATTTCGTTCTTTCTCAAGGAATTTATGCAATACACAACAATAATTACAATAAAATTAGACCGAAGAACAATTTCGTAGTTTTAAATAGGTTGTGCGAGAAAACAAATTATGCAAAATAAATTATATATTTTTTATCATTTTGTATGAAATATCAGATAGTAGAATAAAGTTAAGGATCGATATTATGAACATTGCTAGGGTTAGACTTCACCATACCCACCTCTCATGCATAAAAGCAATTATCTTCTTTTCCAAACTAATATTAATGTTAACCCACAATAATACCCAAACCCTAATGTCTTAGGTGAATGAGCCTAAGTTTATCTATTAACCGTCAATCTCTTGATCAATTATATAGAAAAGACTTGCTTTGATTACAAGGATTTATGACAACGAATGAATCATTCTCTATGTCTAAACGCAGGCTTGCATTAGGTATTCCAATTTACATTCTGATTACTAACAATATCTCTCAATACTTTTAGAATAAAAAGTTTCAAACCATGAATCAACACAACGGACATTAAGCACATACTTGAAATAATGATATTGAAAGGAAAAGACATATATATATATATATATATATATATATATATATATATATATATATATATATATATATATATAAACACAATATTGATTACATGAGAGTTTGTAGAACTATAAACATGTAAGAATGCCATAAGATTGATAAAAAATTTCTTATTGGCTCTGCAGAAATCAAAAATGTTATCACCATAAAGGACATGGGCAAAATCCTTACCCTTAGAACCAACCACAAGAAGAATCTTATGAGTAGAAACCAGTTGAGAAGTCCCTTTACTAATCACTTCTTTAACTAAACATAAAAGTATGAAAGACAAAGGATCTCCTTGATAGACACCCCTCCCACAATGAAAATAGCAAACCATATTATTATTGATCCTAATAGAAAGAAAATTATGTTGCAAGATAACATGAATTCAATTGATAAAAGTGTGGTTAAAACCAAAGTGATGTAACACCTATAGCAAGAAACTTCCACAAAGGGTGTCAAAAGCTTTGGAAATATCAATCTTGATAACAACATTACCACCCTTATTATTTTTAGACAACACATTAATAGTTTCATATGCAATACATTTGCAATCCTTAATATGGTGTCCTCTAATGAAACCACTTTGATTATGCTAAATCACCCTAGTACAAACAATACTTATCCTATCAGTCAAAATTTTAGAAATAACCTTAAACCTAAATTTGGTAATGACAATAGGTCTACAATCCTTAATATCATCAACCCCATGGACCTTAGGAATAAGAGAAATAATATTAGAGTTCATGTCTGGGAGAATCCAACTTTGAAAAAAAAAATTATTTGACCGCAATATAAAGATCAACAGAAATAATATCCCAACAACTATGATTGAAAGATCCCCTAAACCATTTGAACCTAGAGCACTACCTATATTAAAAGCAAAGACTACATACTTAATCTCCATATAATCATGAATTTTAGTCAACAAATCATTATTATATTGATTAACAATATGAGGAATATAATTAGAAACTACAACAAAAATCTGATATTGGGACATAAAAGATGATTTTTCAGCATAAAGTTTTTTTTTTGGTAAAAACTAAAAATAGATTTAGAAATCAAACTTGGATCATCAAAAATAAAATTCTCAACCATAAACCTGTGAATACCATTAACATTATGTTTTTTTTCTCACCATGGCCTGAAAGAAGACAATATTTTTATCACCAGCAGAAAATCAATTCATATATGCATTTTTTCTTCAAAAGATAAATTGACAATCAAGATATATATTTAAGACTTCCCAAATAGATTTTGTTTCAACTAAACGATTTGAAATATCACACAAAGAAAAATAATAAATAATATCCAAGTTAACTGACATCCAAACTTTTTTTTTATGATCCTCCACTTTTAGGTAAATATATAATAATTATATAGCTTACAATATTATTAAATTATTTTCTTTAAGGAGAAGTAAAAAGTATTTTTATTTTTGCTAGGATAAAAGCACCAACTATTTACCGTAAATATGGAATTAAAAAGAATTAAAGAATTAAAAGGAAAAAATAAGATAAAAGAAAGAAGATTGAAAAAATACATTGTAGAACAAAGTTACCATATCACCAAATACTTATCTCATATCTTATCTCGTTATCAATTGATTCACTAAATACTTATTTTATATCTTATTTCATATCAATTGATACATTATCTTTCCTAATTTCCAAAACAATATTTCTATGCATTTTTATCTAATTAATTTTCTCTTTAAAATATAAAATTACGAAAAGAATTCCAGAATAAAAAAGAACATCACAGTTTTTATAACTTTCTAATAAATTTTAATTAAAAATAATATATTAGAAGATGTGTTATTGAACTTTTTATGCTTATCTTACCAAGTGAGAGTAGCACATAATAACAAAGATTAAACATATGTGGTAAATGGAGGACATTTTCTTTTGCTGAGTCGGTTTTAGATTAAACTGTAGCTAATTTGTCCTTTAGGAAGACAGGTTGGGAATCCAATTTTAAGGAAAGAAGCCGTTAAGAATTAACACTACCACTCCCAATTTTAAGACAAATATTAAATTAGATTCTAGAATGACTTAGTAGGAAGAGAAACATATTTGACCACCTTATAACTTGGAATTGACCTTTCTTCCGTTGGAATTTGACCATCAAAATTTGAATGTACACTTAGACTTTTAGAATCAGAATTCCACCTTCTCGTAACAATTTTGAACACTAAATAGAGGTTTCACATGTTCTTTATTTATTATGTAGGTTGTTTAAAAATTTGACATAATAAATATGTGATCGCAATTTTGTTATTTAAAGTGAATTTTTTAGTCCGTAGATTTAGGTCCAACGTAGAATTCAATTTTACATGAGATATCACGTCATATAAAGTAAAAATTAATTTTTTCATATTTAATTTTAGAGTGTGAAAATCAGAAAATAACATAAGAATAGATAATTAAATTTTATTTTTTAAGTTTAGGAATTTTTCACTAATATCATTTGCTCAAATGTCGTCACATGTGATATCATCCCTTCCTATCCTTGAAACTCCATTTTGCAGGATTAATGATATTTGAATGTCACCATTTGCAAGGACGTCTAAGCTACTTGAGTAGGTGATTTATATTTTTACTTTCTTATTAAAGTTAAATTCATTATGCATTTTTGCAGGTTTCAAACTTCAATTACAAATAATGCATATATGTCTTTATTATTAATTCTAGATATTTAAAATCGAGAAAATTTTTGAAAAAAAAAATATATTCTTTCAATTTTAAAACTTAAAATTGTTAAAAATTATATAAATTTGTCGCAACCGGGGTCACGACGGGGACGGCGAACAAAGATAAAATTATTTTTAGATAAAACAGAGGAGTCGCCACTACAGTTAATTACGGAAGACCATAGAAAAACCAAAAAAGATTAGATAAGGCA
>Ga0209700_108401_pt1 | contig 13253 bp, 5 predicted proteins | sample SiratroredBW_FD_187528 | JGI IMG/M metagenome (GOLD analysis project Ga0209700, IMG submission 187528) | Root nodule microbial communities of legume samples collected from California, USA - Siratro red BW (SPAdes) (version 2) | ecosystem: Host-associated > Plants > Roots > Nodule | place: USA... | reverse complement strand
CAGACCTCCTTCGACTCTCACCACCTAGTAATGATCATCTATTTGATTCCTATTACTAGTAGAGTCAGGATATCAATCGTTATTGATCAGATCCTTAGACAATGCACTTCCTAATTAACCAAGACATGGGTGTTTTCTTTCCTGAAAATACTATGCCTAGGCTTTGACCAACTTTATCAATACTTTTAACAATATAACATCACCATATAGATATCTACTCATGCATTCATTCACTGTTAAATCTTAATCTCCACTTCAATCTCAACATTTAAAGAAGTCACTAAACTACCAGTATAATTAAACTTGAATTATCAATTAATCTAGTTTATTCAATATATACATTGCATTCCAAAGGAGCTAAACATTCAGAAACAAAAAGCCAAAAAAAAAAAAAAATTTAGCTTGGGCGAGACCAATTTCGCCCGGGCAAAAATACCCTTCGCCTGATTGAAAAATTTATCACTTGGGCGAAAGTAGTCCAGAGAGCAAGGTCTATTTTCGCCTTAGCGAAAATACTCTCGCTTGGGCGAGAATACCTCCTCTCTTGGGCGAAAGATTTCTCGCTTAGGCGAAAGCACTCCAGAGAGCACACTTACTCCAGGGGCTTCCTCGCCTGGGTGACTGTACCCTCGCTTGAGCGAACTACTTTCTCGCCTGGGCGAGTACTTTCCCGCCTGGGCAAAAACAGTCCAGAGAGCATACTTGCTACTCGAAACCATTCTCGCCTGGGCGAGATGATGTCACCTGGGCGAATTATGCATAAAAATCAACAGAGTTCACTATATCAGAGTTTCCATGCATGTCTCAGGTGACTAAATTGGGTGAAAATCAAGCCACATACACGATGAATGATCTACCTTAGCACAAATTATCTATTCAACATATCATCAATTTTCACTCAACTATCGCATACATGCAACATTCAATTCAACATTTCAGACCTGCAGGAAACTTTACCAGATACAAACTGTACAATTACTACAATCATTAACTTCTCTATTCAAGACTTAAATTTGTAAATCAAACAAGCACTAAGGTTAGCTTCCCTTACCTGAATTGCACTAGAAGTTCTCTATAACAGCCCCAAAGCCTAAGATCTTTAAGAACTCAAATCTGCACCAAAGAACCTCTAATCAACGATCAAACTAAAACACTAAGGAAATGAGCTCACAAAGGCACTATCTGATAACTCAGAGGCCACCTGCAAGCTCATAAGGTAGAGGAAAACGAAAACCTAAAAATGGCTCTAAGGGAAGAGGGCAGAAAATGAACTTATTCTAACGGAGATTCTGATTGGGTAGACTTGCTCTATTCTCCGTCACGAGTCCAATAGTGGGCTCCGCTTGAGAAACTGATGAGATATGGAAGCAGAGACTTAGAGAGAAGTCAGAGGAAAAAGAGGGTTAGGGGTTTTAGAGAGATGATGGCTTGAGTTGAAATGAGACTTGACTACTTACTTTTTCTATAAATACGCGTTTTTAATTTAATAATATAATAATCAAGTGCTCATTTCACTTCTACCATTTCTACTCAAATGACAGATTTTCTAGATTATTACAATATTGGTTATAGAAATTTATTATATGATTCAAACTCAAAATTATGAATATTATTAACTGATATTATATTAAAATATTATCTTAAATTTACTATATACTAATAGTTATCAATATTGGCATCAATTGTGTGTTGTTTATTTAAATTTTTTATTATGTACATATTACGTTTATTAAATTTTAGATAGATATTATATTTTATGAGTAATTTTCTTAATGATATTATTAAATTAAGCTGATCAAGTTATTATAAGTAACAAATACAATAAAGAAAAATATTTAATTTTAAATAAAAGCGCGTTAAGTATATTAAATATATATTAGTATACTTAAATAAATTCTTAATATCAAACAAACAACTTTTACCATGATTGGCTGTCTCATTTCCACTGTTGGGCAATGTGACAAAACGATGTTGTTATCACTGACTAGCAATATATTGTTTCATTAAAAATTTCATATTATTTATTTTAATTTAATACCTTAATTAAATTTTAATTAAATAATTTAATTGGTGTATTAATATTTAAAAAATTGTTTTATTTTCTTTGAATTTATTTTACATGATTAATTATTTTTAAATTATTTAAATATAATTAATAAAAAAATTAGTCTCTTCATATTGTCTTCAATTTATTTCGATCTTCTTCTTTTAACTTTCTTCATATTGTCTTAAATTTATTTTGATTTTTATTATATGAATAATTAATTTAAAAAAATAATAATATTATAATTTAAAAAATTAATATATTTTATAAAAAGAATATTAAAAAATATATAAATGTTATTCTAAAATAAAAATTATTTAATTATTTTAAAATACAGAAAAATCATTTAATTATTAAATAAAATAGATAAATAAATTTAAATTATTAAAGGGTAAATTTATTAAATTGGAGGATAACACCGAACGAAATTATGACATGGTATATTCTCTTACATAATAGTATAACATATTAAAAGCAATTAATTATTACAGTATTTTTTTAATTATTTATTTGATTGCTTTTTAATTTTTAAGTAGTTTAAATTAAAAAATATTTAGCATTATAAATTAAAATAACTGATATTTTCTTACATGATAATATTTGAAATTATACAATGAAAGATGTAAAAATAAACTTAATATATCTTAAATTGATAAATAAAAAATAATATTTAAAACTAAATAAAAAGTAAATTAATTAATACTTATTAAATCAACTAGTTTAGAATGTAAAATTTATTTAAATAATAAAACTATATAAAAATTTAAAAGTTAAATAAAAAAATTAAAAATTTCAATAAAAATTTAATTATTTTATGAAAGGATCTAAAATTATAATTACAAAATAATATGTTTTCTCTATAAATTTTTTCTATTTATAAAATAATAATTGTAATTATGTCGTTTAAGTCATCTTTCATTTACTAATTAGTTTATTAACTGGTTTTATCATACACTTTTAATCTAATAAGTCAATTTATCAATTCAAAATTTATCAACGAATCCTGTTAAACATACTCGTTATAGAAATTTTTTGTATGATTCAAACTGAAATTTGTGAATATTATTAACTGCTATTATATTAAAAAATTATCTTAAATTTACTATATACTAATAGTTATCAATATAGAAATTATCTTAAATTTTCTATATACTAATAGTTATCAATATAGGCACCAATTGTGTGTTGTTTATTTAAACTTTTTAATATGTACATATTACATTTATTAAATTTAAGATAGATATTACATTTCATGACTAATATTATCACAATCGGCGTCTACGACGGGAAAAGCGAAACCAAAAGATATGATATAAAGTAAAATTATTTGAAAATTAAGAAAAAGGAGTTGGTACCATAGTTTATCATGAAAAATTTTATCATAAAAAATTAAGGAGAAATCGAAAAATTGATAAAGCACGTATGTGAAAATAGAAGTTTATGTTCAGGAGTCGATTACGTGTAGGAAAAATATTAGCATCCTCACAATGTCCATCCAAAAACGGTACCTTTAATTAAACAAGTAAAATAAGTGTGATTTTATAAAATGTTTATTTTCCCAAAGAAAAAGACAAAAATACGAATGAAAAAAAAGAAAAATATATTTTTTTTTATTTTAGAAAGGGGTCTGACGAGGTTTGAGCTTGCTCCTATATATCCCTATCAAGGATGGAGAATCAGGGTTACGTAGTTCTTTAGGTAAGATTGTAAGTTGGGTTGATATTTTTTATTTGTGACATTTTGTAATCTTGTTTATTTGATATTAAAAAATTTATTTCTAAAGTTTCATATTAAATATCGCGTGACGCATGCGGTCATTTGGTATTAAAAAGAAACCTTAAAATGATAATATTAAATATCATATGACGCCTATGGCCACTTGATATCTAACATTACTAGAAAATATATATATCCCAAAATATTGTTTCCAAGATTTTATATTAAATATCGTATAAAGCATGCGGCCATTTGATATCTAACATTATTAGAAAGTATAATATCCCAAAATTTTATTTCCAAAGTTTTATATTAAATATCGCGTGACTCGTACAACCATTTGATATTTAAAAAACATTTAGAATAATAATATTAAATATCGTATGATGTATGTGGCCATTTGACATTTAAAATTATTAAAAAAAAGGATCCCCTAAGTTTAGAATACAAAGTAAATAAAATTGATAAATTGTGGATCCCAGTTTATGCAATTGTGACGTGAAAAACATTACCATCTTTAGAGAAAATTAAAGGAAAATAAGACCCACATTTACATACAAACTTGGCATAAATGTAAATGAGATATTGGGAAGGATTAAAAAGAAATGGAATCTACATTTCCATGCAAAATTGGCACTTAAATATAAGTGATATTTTGGCAAAACATAAAAGCTAATGGGACCTACATTTACAAGCAAAATGGGCACTTAAATGTAAGTGAAATTTTGGCAAAACGAGAATTTAACCCACATGCATTTAAATGGTCCAATGAAGAAAGCAAAAAGCAACATGCAACTTTTCACCTAACAAATTAAAGTGAACCCGCATGGTTAATGCAAATGCATAACCCAATGCAATTCTTCTCTCAAAACCACCAAACATGGAGCTTCACGTGATGGATATAAAATAGGAAAATGATACATTGACACCACTGTTCATGTAACTTCCATTCCACACTCCAATGTGTCACATGGGTCCCACTAGCGAAAAAGAGAGAATGTGTTTGCTTTTGTTGTATACAGAAGGGTAATTTCGTCAACTTATGTGTACATAGAGAACCACTTATGTGTAGATAGAGAACCACTTATGTATACATCGAGAACTAATTATGTGTACATGGAGTGTCAGAATTGTGAATGTAGTTAACCACTTTGATGTACACGACTAACAATCTCGATAATGTTGGAAGAATTGACATGTAGTGATTTAATATGGGTGTCGAAATCATGAATGTAGCTAACTACTTAGATGTACACGACTAACCACATTGATAAGGTTTGAAGAACTGACAAGCAGTAACTTAATATGGGTGTCAGAATTATGAATGTAGCTAACCACTTACATGTACACGACTAACCACCTTGATAAGGTTGGAATAATTCACATGTAGTGACTTAATATGTGTGTCAGAATTATGAACGTTGCTAACCACTTACATGTAAACGACTAACCACCTTGATAAGGTTGGAAGAATTGACATGCAGTGATTTAATATGAGTGTCGGAATTATGAACGTAGCTAACCACTTACATATACATGACTAACTACCTTAATAAGGTTGTAAGAATTGACATGCAGTGATTTAACATGGGTTTCGAAATTATGAAGTAGCTAACCACTTACATGTACACGACTAACCACCTTGATAAGATTGGAAGAATTGACATGCAGTGATTTAATATGGGTGTCGGAATTATGAATGTAGCTAACCACTTAGACGTACACGACTAACCACCTTGATAAGGTTGGAAGAATTGACAGGCAGTGATTTAATATGAATGTCAAAATTATGAACATAGCTAACCACTTACATATACACTTCTAACCACCTTGACGAAATTAACGAAATTGATGAAATTACCCTTCTGTATACAACAAAAGCAACACACATTCTCTCTCTTTTGCCGGTGGGACCCATGTGATGTTAACACCATAGCTAAGCATGTCATTTGATGAAGACAATGAAGAATATAGCTTGATGGAGTGTTAGACTATGCTAAGCACGGGTTGAATGGAAAACCTGTTGGAGCCTACTAGACCAGATGTGATCAAGAGAAGATATGCTTGAGCCACTTGGAGTTGTTGTGGTTTCGGTCATAGGTCCCTAAGCTTGGGTAGATGTGATTGTGAGCTTGGTACTCAACCATTAGTGATATTGATCATCACTCTTGAAGAGGCTCAAGATTCATGTGTTTTAAAAAAAATGGTTTTATTAATATTAACATGGTTTTGAGAAAAAGAACCTAAACTATTTTTTGCTGAAAAAGATTTTTCAATCAATTGAATTTTTAAAATAATCAATTGAATGTGACAGCTATTTCTGTTACTATTGAAATCTTTGACTAAGTCAACTAATGGTCAATTCAATCGATTGAATGATTTGTTCAAGTAATTGAACCAGTGACAGCTAAGCTGTTTTAAATCAGAATTGACTATAGAATAAAATTGTCTTTATCATTTTCATAACTTTGAGATTTCTGAAATATACTTTTGAGAATTCCTAAGAGATCATAAGCGCCCTTTCTGTGCAAATAGTTTTCAAATTGATGATGGAGTATCTATTCGGACTTGGTGAAGGTATTCCTTACCAATATGTGGATAGATGATGGAGTTATTTATTCACAAGTGAAAGGCGTGGACATGGCTATCACAGATGAAGTATGACTCTTGGTGGCTGGCTTAAGGGATGCTGGAACAATTGTGAGCAGAGCAAACGTGGCAGATCTGGGTTGATTTGACAAGGCCCTGTTCTTCAAGGCATGTTTGAGGAACCCCAATAGTTCCATAAGGAGCTATTCAGTAGGAGGGCTCTCGGTTATCCTAAGACTGGTGGCTTATATTGTCATCTGGCTACTTACACCTAGAGGATTTAATCTTGTTGTGCTTACTGAAGATGACCTGATCCTGATATACTGCCTGATCGATAAGATAAAGGTAAACTGGGTAAGTGTTATTAAGGAGCAATTATTCCGCATTAGGAAGAAGTTGGAGTTTCGAATCCCTTATGCTATTTTGCTCTCTAGCTTTATTGAGTATTATGAGATTAATGTGGAAGATGAGCTTGTTGAAGAGGTAAAAGCTTATCGTGAGATCACATTGACCAAAATTGGTTTGAAGACGGTCAATGAGAATCAGTGGATTTCCAAGGCCAGTGCTGCAGAAGATGAGATGGATGATGTTGGTGTTGGAACAAGCACAACTGTTGAGCAGTTTACTGGAGAAGATCTAGGGACTGGAGAACAGTCTTACTCCAGCTTTGAGCAACTAATGATCAATTAACTGAACAACATTGAATCCAGTCAAAGGTCTCATCATGAGTATTGTGAAACGCATTTCCAAAACCTAGAAGAGAGTGTTGATGACATCCAAGGCAAGCTAGGGCAAATGTTCTATGGGCCAGATGATTAGTGTGCACACTACATGTTTTGTGTTGATCCCCTTCATTTGATGAATCCAATGGGGGAGAAATAATGTGTTTTGTGTGTGTGTCTGGTCTGTGTGTTTCGTAGTTTGTTGCTTTGCATCTGTTTCAGTTTGATTTTTCTGAGTTCGCTTAAGTCTTGTCTTTTTTGTGATTGAATATCTGCTGGATATGAGCCAACACCTGCAGCCCTGATCTTGTTATGAGTTTGTTGATGCTTTATGAATCTGTGTTTTATCAACTATGTAATATGTGTAAGAAACTGTTTTGGCTGAAATATAAGAGGGGGGTGGGGAGTGAATTGGATTTCAAAATCTTTTTCAAAACTATTTGACCTTTTAAGAAAATCCAAGTCAGTTTGATAAACTGGATCTTTATTGACTTTACTGAGCAGAGCAGCAGAATGAATCAGTAAACTGAATACAATCAAGTTACAGTACAATGTAGCAAACCAAACAGTTTTATCAGAATCCTAATGTAAGTGCGGAAGCGATTTAGTTTACTACACTAAAACAGACAGAAGTTTACTACACAGAAGGAACTGATCAACTTCAATTCAATTAACAGTTTGAATTATTATGAACCAATCAAAAAATAAAATTCTTTTTATTAAAGGAACAATTATTAAAAGATGTTTAAGTCTTAAATCAAATAGAGTTCAATTATTGATTCTGAAAACAGTTTATACAGTGAACCAATCAATTAAATCAGTGATCAAGAAAGAGAGAAGATTCAAGAACACAAAGATTTTCATACTGGTTCACCCAACAAACGGGCTACGTCCAGTCCCTCACACACAGTAAGGATTTCACTAAAAATGATCAACTGATCAAGTTTACAACACTTGCCTACAACAAGAATACACTGCACAGCGCAGCAACCACTGCTGAACCTACAGCAGACCAAGAAACCACACAGAGTCCACTGTGTGTTTCAAGAACTCCCTTGCTCAAACCCATAGCAAGTCATAGTTATACAAAATCCACTGTATAACCCAGAAACGTCTCACTGCACGATGCAGTAGATCACTGCTGAACCCACAACAGAACAAGAAACCACACAAAAACCCACTGTGTGTTCAAGAACACCCTTGCTGAAACCCACAACAAGTCACAGTTATACAGAGCCTACTGTATAACCAAGAAATGCTCACACTGCTCCATGCAGTCGGCGAACCACCAGTACAGTCTCACTGTACCACGAATTACACCCCAGTAATTCAAGAATTCAGTAGCAATTTGAATACAGTTAAAAGATTTACACAAAAATCAACTAACAAGAGCCACTCTATACAGCAGATCAGAAAGTAAGAAGAAACAGGTATAGAGTGCTTAGGCTGAGGTCTGATTAATGATGTAGAAATGTGCAGTCAGTTTCCAAAGCTCCAGCAAAATGCAGAAAACCAGTTCTTGATGAATTCTTTGAAAGCTTCAAATGATCTTGATCTCAAAAAGGTGGTAGCGTTTTCTCTCAAGTCAAATGAGTGTAGTATGTATGAAAATTCTCTGTATCTTTTTCTCTTTTGAAACAACTATTTATAAACAGCTGTAGCAACAGCTGTCAAACTTTAGTCGATTGATTTGTCATTCAGTCGACTAAATTTTAAAAGATAGTTAAAACGGTTTATCAAAATCTGAAATCTGTTTTTTAATGAGTTTTAAAACCTTGCTAAAGCCAATTTTCTCAGTGGAGCTATCAATGATCAGTACATTCATCATCACAGATTTAACCTCAATCTAGACACACCAACACCACCTAAAGCCTAGACCCAAAACACCAAACTTCATGCATCTTCTCTTGACAACACTTGGTCTTGACTTGGTCAACATGGCTGGTTGCTCCAAATTAACTCAGCAACTTTAGTTGTGGTTGGTTTGGCTTCATCAAATCAATACAGCAACTCCTGGTGCTAACAATATGTTATTCCCATGTAATGGTTGTTGATCTTTTAGGTCATTAAGATAATGGAATATTGGTATTGCTTGTTTTATTCTATCTCAATCAATTTTGGAGAAGATGTCATAGTATGGGGGAGTAATCAATCTAATATGTTCTATTAATATCATCTACATAGACTTGAACTAGAATAATATCAGAACATGCTTTCTTGATAAACAGAGTCTTATCTGTTTTGCCTCTCTCATATGAATGAGATAGTAAGAAACTGCTCAACCTTTCATACCACTGTCTAGGTGCTTGCTTTAAACCATATAGTGCTTCCTTTAGCTTGAAGACATGATTAGGATGCTTATGATCTTCAATACCCTGAGGTTGACTAACATACATCTCTTCATCTCTGTAGCCATTATGGAATGCACTCTTGACGTCCATTTGGTGTAATTTAAATCTGTTCATGCTTGCGTAGGCTAGCAACAATCTCATGGCCTCAAGTCTTGCCACTGGTGTATAGGTTTCTCCATAGTCAATTCCTTCTTCCTGACTGTAACCCTTTGCAACCAATCTAGCTTTGTTTCTCACAATAACACCATGTTCATCTAACTTGTTCTTGAACACCCACTTGGTGCCAATGACATTCATCCCACTGGTTCTTGGAACAAGTGTCCAAACCTCATTCCTGGCAAATTGGTTCAGTTCTTCGCGCATAGCAGTTATCCAACTGCTGTCTTCCAATGCGTCAGCTACAATCTTTGGTTCAATTTGTGAAACAAAGGCCATATGTTCATATAATTGATTCAGTGCACTTCTGGTTGAAACTCCTTGCTGCACCTGGCCAATTACATTATCCAATGACAAATTCCTAGGCACTCTCCACTCCTTAGGCAATCCTGAACTGATCCTGTCAGTAACAACTTCTTGTTCAGTAGATTGATCTTCTGGTTCTGTTGACTGAATTTCTGGTAGTACACTGGTTTCTTCAGTCTTATTTTCCAGTTCAGTTCCAGCTTGTTGAATAATTGAAATTTCATCATCTGCACATGTCTTAGGTCTTTCCTGCATAACTTGGTTAGTTTCATCAAAATTTACTTGTACAGATTCTTCTACCAGCATAGTCCTCTTGTTATAGACACGATAAGCATGACCATGTTGTCAGTAACGCAGAAAAATACCTTCATCAGACTTGGAATCAAACTAACCTAGGTTGTCCTTCCCATTATTAAGTATGAAACACTTACAGCCAAAGACATTTAGGTGAGACAGATTCGGTTTTCTTCCTCTTAACAATTCATATGGAGTTTTCTTCAGTATGAGTCTAATCAGCACTCTATTAAGTACATAGCACGCTGTGCTAACAACATATGCCCAGAAGTATTTAGGTAGTCCAGTCTCATTCAGCATTGTCCTGGCCAATTCCTCAAAAGATCTGTTTTTCCTTTCTACAACTCCATTCTGCTGTGGAGTTCTTGGTGTTGAGAAGTTGTGCTTGATTCTCAGCTTACTGCAGAATCTGTCACACTTCTCATTCTGGAATTCTCTGCCATGATCTGATTTGATAGACGCTATGCTGTTGTTTTTCTCATTTTGTACAACTTTGGCAAAATTCTTAAACAAATGGTAAGTCTCATCTTTGGTGACAATGAAAAATGTCCAAGTGAACCTAGAATAGTCATCAATAATAACAAGACCATAGTAGTTCCCTCCTAGGCTTATAGTTCTAGAGGGATCGAATAAATCCATGTGCAGCAGCTCAAGTGGTCTAGTTGTTGAAACAACATTAATCGGTTTAAAAGAGCTTTTAGTTTGCTTACCCATTTGGCATGCTTCACACAGTTTGTTCCTCTCAAACTTAAGCTTAGGAAGACCAATTACAAGATCCTTAGATGCAATCCTATTTAGGTGATGCATGTGAATGTGTGCAAGTCTTCTGTGCCACAACCAAGATTCATCATCTCGGGATAGTAAACAGTTCATACTAGGAATGATGCTTGAGACATTAAGCATATAAACATTACTTACTCTTTTACCTACAAGAACTGTTTCGGTAGATTCTGAGTCTGCTATAGTGCATTGCTCTGGTTCAAATGTGATCTTGTAACCACGATCACACAGTTGACTGATACTCAACAAACTATGTTTCAGACCTTCTATCAGCAACACATCCTTTATGATCACTTTTTCTTGCTTCCTATATCACCAACACCAAGTATCTTGCCTCGGTTATTGTCACCATATGTCACATATCCTGCATATTTCCATTTGATATTAGTCAACTGAGTTGAATCTCCTGTCATATGCTTTGAGCATCCACTGACCAGATACCACATTAGTTTACTGGATGCCAAGCAAACCTGCAAAACAGATTAGAGTTGAGGTTTTGGTACCTAGTTAAATTTGGGTTCAGTAGTGTTAGATGTGCTTTTAGGCATCCACCTAACTAAACCTTTTGGCACTAAAAATCTTCTAAACTTACAGTCTTTGATAGAATGGCCTCTTTTCATGCAATAGAAGCAGGAATAGGCTGTGAAAACTATTTAGTATTGGTTTCGAAAAAGCTACTGTACTTTTTTTGTTTCGTTACGAAATTAGGTTGATGTCCAATTCCAGCCTTTTCGAAAACACAGTTTTGAGAGCCCAGAATGGCATTCTGATTGGTTGTTCCCATAGTCAACTTTGAAGCAGTAATAATTAAGTGGTTCACCTTCTTTTGAAGAACTTCACAGTTTTCACAATTTGCTGGTTTGTTGGAGTCTAAGTTACTGGAAGTTTTGTAGTGTTCAAGGTTAGTTTTCAGTCTTAAAACTTCACCTTCCAGTTCCTTAACTCTGGCTTCCAACCAGTTGTTCATACCCTTCAGTCTATTGTTGGAACGAGCCAACTTGTTTGCTTCCTCGTGCGTCTCTTGAAACGCATTCAGCAGTGAACTGTAATTTGTACTGTTAAAGGAAGTATTGGAATCTTCACTACTAACCTCAGAATTCTTTCCTGTCATGAAACACAGATTTGCTTCAATGTCTTCATGTGAAGAGCTGCTGGATGAAGATGCATTGTCTTTCCATGCAATGTATGCCTTTTTTCTTTTTCCAACTTTGTAATTCTTCTTTTCAATGCTCTTTTCTTTGTTAGCCAGATTTGGACAGTTTGCTTTCATATGTCCCTGTTTGCCACAGCCATAACAGGTTAGCTTATTTGAATTTAAATCAGGTTTTCTAGTATATCTTTTAAATTGCTAATTCTTTGCCCTGCTCTTCAGCTTGATGAATTTCTGGAATTTCTTTATCAGCAGACTGAGGTCTTTAGAATCACCATCTTCTTCTGAACTGTCCTCACTGGTTTCAATCTCAGCAACTTTTGATTTTAGTGCAAGGCTTCTGGATTTCTTTTCAGCAGATTCCATTTCGCTCAGCCTCGTCATCTCTAGTTCATACTCTCTCAGTTTGCCAAACAGTGCAACTGTTGTTAGAGTTGTCAAATCTCTAGTTTCTGAAATTGTTGTCACCTTGGGCTGCCAACTTCTATCCAAGCTGTAGGAATAGCTGGCTCCAGAAGGGGGGGTTGAATGGAGCCTGAACTCAATTCGCTATAAATAGAAACCACCAACCAAGGCAAAAAATATAAGCACAGATAAAGCAGTTTTATACTGGTTCACCCTAATTTCTTGGGTTACGTCCAGTTCTCCCTTGAACAAACCGTTCAAGAGGTTCCACTATTAAGCAAATAGTTACAACGAGTACACAAACCTCTCCAGGTTACAACGAGTACACAAACCTCTCCAAGTTATCACGAGTACAAAAACCTCTCCAAGTTATACCAGTCTCAATCTCCCTCTGAGATCAAGACCACTCAAGATTGAAATAAACACTCTCAAAAGAGAGAACAATGAAAGCTCACAAGGGTTTACTTCACAATGGTGAAGAATTACACAATGGTTTCGCACAACCCAAAACTCTAGATGCTCTCTATAGCAGATTGACAATAAACACTCAGTATATTTTCTTCAAATGTATTGTATGATGTTTTTCTCTTTTCGCTTCTCCTTGTTGTATATACTTCAACTTGAACTTGCTCCTCTATATGTAGCTTTTTAGAAACTAGCCGTTGGGATGCTTGAACAGAGCAATCTTGACTTTCTGATGTATGAAGCTCAAACTGGAAATACTTCTCTAATTTTCATTC
>Ga0209700_108397_pt1 | contig 13260 bp, 11 predicted proteins | sample SiratroredBW_FD_187528 | JGI IMG/M metagenome (GOLD analysis project Ga0209700, IMG submission 187528) | Root nodule microbial communities of legume samples collected from California, USA - Siratro red BW (SPAdes) (version 2) | ecosystem: Host-associated > Plants > Roots > Nodule | place: USA... | reverse complement strand
AAAACATACCAATGGTAATTAATTTAAATAAATCTGGTTAACACTTTTATTGTGTATATATCACCATCATGTTTTTAGGGATTTAGAATGCACTTCTTTTTTTGACTCTTTAAGTTTATATTTCTGCAATCATTATATTTATTGTCAAACGTTACAAAATGTAATACAAAATAAAGACATACCGACGGTAATCAATTTTTAAAAAATATGGTTTATTTGTTTTGACACCATCATGACGTTAGGGATTTAGAATGATTTCTGTGTTCGTCTCTTTCAGTTTATATATCTACGATCATTAGTAATAAAACAATCATGAAGCTTGTAAAGCAAGAAAGTGGAAATCAATGTCCTGTACTCAGTATAGGCATAATCACTTGGTTAGTTGATTAATAAAATGAGATACTTTTGGATGAAGTTGTGTGGTTGTAGGAGCTAAGGGTGCTAAAAGTTTAGAATTGTAGTTTCTATTGGATACTTCATTAGGATTATTTTGTGTTCTCTTAGTTAATAGCTAAAATGATGTGAAGGTAATAAACAAAGTGAAAGTTAGAGAAGAACCTGATATATGTTACCACTGACAGCATTGAAGAATTCATGGTATGCTCCAACACCGATAAAAGAAGATCTGAAGTGCAGCTTTGAAATTCCTGATTCTGTAATAGTAGGAAAATATTCAACTAGAATATTTTTCACTTGCATAGATAGTTGAAACTCCGTGTCACATTGTACCAAAACACTCCGGAGATTTGTCAGGCTGCTAACCAACGGCGTAATGTCATCCCAACTAATATCCATGCAAAACGGATGAATACAAGATATGGGATTCGTTGTTGGCGACATCCAAGACCGAATGATAGAAGGAAAAAGATTACGTGGCAATCTCTCAAATCCACATAAGGATATATATCCAGTGCTTTTTGACCTTACAATTGAAAACGGCACTTCTTTCACAGCTGTATTTTCAGCAATTATAGTTATCAAGGATTTCATTCGCACTATATCTTTTTCCATTAGGTCAATCTTCGGACAACCAGAGAGAATAAGAGTTTTTAGAGATTTCAACTCATATATCTTTCTGGGGAGATTGATTAGATTTGTACAATCCTTTAAATTTAGCAATGTAAGAAAGCGGAGACATCCAATAGATTGGTGTACTTTGCGCAATCTTGGACAATCTTTTAGAACGAGATGTTCAAGATTTGGTAATCTTGAAAAGTCAGGTGTTTCTGTCAAGTTCATGGAGTGACTAAGGTTTAGGACTTTTAGCCACCTCAAAACCTACACCAAGATAGTTTTTTTGTTTTTTTTTTTTTTGACAAATATTAGAGACAAAAATAAGAAACCAAATAGTAGCAAATTACTGTATAAAGCTTTGTGTTTTAGTGAAGAATGGCCAGAAATAAAACCTGGGGTTCTTTCCAGAAGAGTTGAAGAAGACTGTTTTTTAAATCAATCGCTATTGCATCATGCACATGGAAGTCGTTATGTGGGTATTGTGAAGAAAACCTATGCGCAATGATCCATCTCAGTTTCTGAAAAAGGTACTCAGGATTGACAGCCAATGTACTGATTGAAGGCACTCTCACAGGGAACAGGTGAAAGGATTTTGTCCCCTGTGATGAAAAGAGCAAAGAAAAACGTATTAGACATGAGAAAGAAACGACTTTCAAAAGAAGTTTCCTACCACAGATAGAGAATCTTCTTACTGTAATCTCTCTCAATACATGTTCCGCATTCTTACGCAGTCGACTGTTCTTCGCAGGTTTCTTTTCTGAAATTTCAAAAATAATTGTCATTCCCATTTCTTGTAACAAAGGATGCATTCCAAGTTTGTTTTTCTTGTTAACTTTGATGAGGTTACGTTCTATGAGAACTCTTATTCCACTATCAGCGTCTACTCCACACCCATTTAGGATCTTCCTAACATATGGTCTGTCTTTACCAACAAAGAAACAGCATACATCAAGGAATAAATCTTTTTCCATTTGATTGCTTAAACCGTCGAAGCTTATTTTCAATATCTGTGGAACTTCACGTTGGGGAATATTGTATAATGCGAACAATACTCTTTTCCATACTGCTTTCGTCCTTTGATATAAATAACTTCCAATGACTTCAAGAGCTAGAGGTAGTCCTCCACAACGAGCAACTACACGTTTTGCAAGGAAATGGTATTCTTCTTTTGGTTTTGCTTCTCTAAATGCGTGCCAACTAAGAAGCTTGAGGGACTCGTCTTCGTTCATTAGCTTTATCCGATATACAAAATCAACTGGATATATCTTCGGTTCATCTCTTATTGTAATGATTATTACAGTTCCTCCACTGAACCATTCACGGCATTTCCATTCTAATTCATAAAAGTCAGGCAAACCGTCAAGTACAATGAGCAACCTTTTCCCAGAAAGTCTGTCCCGAATCTGACCGCTAGGTACCTTTGTTTTTAGGACATCTGAAGCAAGTCGTTCTTCCCATCTCCATATATCTTCTCCAATATCTTCAATGAAACTTTTTCCCGTGAATGAACCACTAAGTTGATCGTATACTGCTTTGGCAAGGGTCGTTTTACCCGATCCTGCCGCTCCAATTATCGCTATTGTATAAACTTCTGTGGATTGAGTTTTGATAGATTCAATCAGTTCTTCCACTTGGGATTGTAATCCAACTGGAAATTTAGTAGCAGACAAGACTGCTAAATTAAGAACGCTCTTCACAATTTTGTCCACCAGGTCAGCATCACTCCTTCAAGTTCAATACCAACTATGGATGAGGTCATGCGGTACCAAAACTAAATGACAAGCTTAAAATATGCTCACTGAGTGAGTGAGTGATTTACCTGTAATTGCTCTCATCCCATCCAAATAAATTTGCAGCTTTGGTGAGTGCGTGGCTCCATCTGGACATGCCATCCTCCAGTTCTTCTCCTGAGAATATTTGTTGTGCAGTTGCTTTGAAGGCTTTTCCAAAATCACCCTTCTGAAGACGTACATCAGATGACTCAATTTCGTAATAAACGGGCAGAATATGTCGGCAATAAGTTTCTTGCCATTGGATGATTTGTTGAAGCTGATGAAGACACCAAGCAGATTCAGAATATGTTTTCGTGAAAACAACAATTGCTATTCGACAGAGACTGAGACTAGGTGGTTCAATGTGCGTTGATTCAACTCCATTCTGGTGATGAAGGAAAGTGGTGAAGCCAACAGCAGAGAGGGCAGAATCGAGATGAGAAACAAATTTTCTTTGGATGTCTTCTCCATTAAAGTTGATCAGCACATCATACATCCCTGGGAGTTTGGATGATGAAGACACGAATTCCATGGAAGGAATGGAAGAGGTCATGAAGTGTTAGAAGAAGAAAAAGCAACAATTGAAATTGATGATCTTTACAGACACAACCATTCGAAGTACGCGAATGATAAATATTTAAATAGTCATGCAAACGCGCATTACAGAACCCTTTTAACTTTAGCCGTTTGAGAAATTAGACCAACACCCACTTTGAACCATATAAACAAAATATTACATTAATATCTATGAAATCTTTTTCTAATTATTTTATCGTTTTCTATAAGCACGTATTAACTTTACTTTTTATTTTAAAAACATTACACTGTGTCTCTTTTTATATTATGCACATATCCCTTTAAGTTTTAAAAGCATAAGAATTGCATTCTCTTTTCACGTTTCACAAAGATCTTAAAAAAAAAATCTTTGAAGAGGCCACTGTAAATGTTTATATTGACTCTGGAGTAGTATGTATAAATTCATGAAAAACATGAATGTTTTGTTTGTTATGTTTGATTATTGTTGATGATGATTTAAGGGTGCACATTGTGACTGTTCTTTTCACTTCAATATGAGAAAAGAAAGGGATGGATGGTATGATAGTTGGTCCCATGGACGAGCTGAAATTAAGGTGGAAAAAATTATATTTCCACAATTCAATTATTGTCTTTTGCTGCAGATGTAGGCCAAAATGTATGGCAGGGTGTAAGAGAGGTTGGTGTATGGTGCTGTTAATCTGCAGCATGTTATCTTATATTTTATTTTTTGTAATCCTAATACAACCGCTGTTTACCTCTATTTTCACTTAATCCACTATATGAAAATGCAGAACATGCTATTTTGCTCTCATTTTAATGATCATTCAGATCAGTCAGGCAATAATCAGTTTCTTACCTTCTATTTGCATTATAATCTTTAATAAGTTTTGTTATGTTTACGAAGAATAGAAAGGTTATATTGGGGCCTGATTTATTTTTTAGGAAATCTTCTACTTTCTCAGCTCTGTTCCAATATATGAACTATGGTAATGTTGAAAGAATAATTTTCCAGTATAAAGTAGAAATCATTCAATTTTCACAAGCAAGTTAATCTGTTCAGGATTTTAATCTTTATCAATTAATAAAGGAGAGAAAAAAACCCTTTTAGGAGGAAGAGATACGGTGCTTTCTGAGGCAAGTGCTACAAGGACTTAGTCCTATGCACAAGATATATGGCATTCTTTGGATGCCAGATTCCACTGCACGCACACAAACACTGACCATGAAAATACTGCTATCTTCTATTATTCACTGCATTATAAAATCTGTAGCAACTGCTACATCTAAAAGACGTTTTGGGATTATAGAATTGAGTTAATATGCAGGTTTCATGTTTACTTGTTGGATGAGATTTGGTTGCAAATGTGGTAGATAATTCTATTACAAAAACTTGGTACAAACAGTAGTAATATGGATTTAAGATGTTTGATTAAGGCGTTTTGAACTGGAAAACAATGTGCTTGAATACACTTCATACCAGAAGTGTAAATATATTATCAATGCACGAATAATAATGTATGAATTGAACTATAAAGATAAAGTTAATATACATATGATGAAGAACAACTGGATATTGGATATGAATATGTATTTGAAGCATGTATTTAAATGGAGAAAACAAATAAGGTTCCAAAGGACTATGTATATATGTGTATATATATATTCTAGAATTAAAATTGAAACATACTATAAAGATTTGAGTGATTGTATCAATCAAAAACATGGAAAGGTTATAAAATGGAAACATATTGTTAAGATTAGATTTGAACCTAAGAATGATATAAGGACATGCTTGATCATTAGTTGAATTCAAGATTAAATTTAAATATTTCTGTTTAGGTAATGAATAAATTATGTGCTGGTAGATTTCAAATCTTATAAAATGTGCTAGTACCATTTGACATGAAACTCTCCAAAATGTTCATACATTTTTGTACAAAATTTTTCTACAATACTACTTCAAATGTACAATACTACAAAATTGACCCAAAAGTTACAAAATTGTTCATTCATAAAAATACCCTTAAACTTGTATATGTATATTAAATGTATAATATAGTCTAAAACCTATATGTGTACATCAAATGTATAGTATCGTGCGAAGAGAATATTGACTTCACAAAATAGATTATATAAGCTTAAGTTCGCCAACACAGAATCTCGATGAACATTGTCCTGGTGGAGGACCCATTTGCAATAACTGGAGCACCCATTTGCAATAACTTTGAAGTTCTTTTCTGAAAAAAGGAAAAACATGCATCAAGTAAAACAAAACCAAACTCCAAAATAAAAATAGACATAAAGTTATAAAAATGTAAAACTAGACGCATGCTTTTTCCATCAAACCCCAGCACACTGTCCCAAATTTTCATTTATTTTATGACAACCAACCTATTATATTTAACAAAATTCAAAACTCGATCACGTGTTAGGTTGAAGAGGTTGAAGAGGGACTTCCTCGTTGACGACCTTTATGGCAGGACGCTCTAACAAAAATTACCTAAACACAATAATCAAAGATTATTCCTTCAACTCATTGTTTTACAATGTAAAATTTAACTTAACAATCAAAGATTATTCCTTCAAGTCATTGTTTTGTAATGTAAAATTTAACTTTTGTTCAAAAACGCATACAGAGGTCATCACATAATGCAATATAATGTACCAGACATTTAAAATCAAACAAGACAGTTCTAAAACACGCAAACACATAATGTGACAACGGTAAAGACATACAAAATCATTCCCAAAGCTACAACACAATTCCCAAAGCACCACACAAACTGCTATATTTTCACACAACACCGTTACTCACTATAACAATAAATTCTAAACCTTTATCAATTTCACCTACCACACACAAAGACATACAACACCGGACTTGCACAGGGACAACCCGTGCACAAAAATGAAGGGAGACGTTGCGCTTGTAGAGGGAGATTGCGTTGCAGAGAGAGACGGAGATGGCACAAGCTTGGAGAAAAAATTCATCGCAGTGAGAGAGGGAGTGAGCGAGACAACGAGAGAGGAAGAGGACACAGGCTGGAGACCAAATGTGAAAGAAACTGAATTAAAAAACATCGTCATCTTTCTCCATTATGATTTTCGTTATTCATTTATCTTTTGCTGTTAAAAAAAAAACATAAATAGAGAGTTCTTCACTTTTATGTTTCTTTAACATGAAAACTGCCACATAGTCCTACTTAAAAAGTTAAGCAACTGGTGCTTATTGAGATACAACTGCAAAGAAGGTTTGGTTCTTATTTGTTGTTTATGAGGAAAAAAGAGAGTTAAGTATCTCCATAAATATGTAGAATTTTAAGATGTGTTTTGTTAAAACTAGAAATGAAGAATTTGAAACACCATCACAAAAGTAAGACTTTCAAGTTCTCTGGTTCGGATTTTTTTATTTATTTAAAAAAAAAAAAAAACACTCCTGTATTGTTTTCCATCTGCATTAGTTCATTCATAGTTTCTTCATTTGAATTATTTTACTTCAACAATCACTTATATCACAGCATCCTTTGTAATTACATTGAAAATGGGAATACAAGTTTTGAAGCTATAAATATCCAACCTGTTGGGCGGTGTATTTTACTTCAATATTCTCTCAATATTTCTTTCCTTACTTGAATCTTACGTTGGTACTAGAGTGAGTTTTGCCCAATTGTTTGTCCTTCCTTTTTCTCATTCACACATCTTTGTTACATCTTTTTCAGCAATTGACCATGTTCGTCTCAAGTTGCTACATAAAAATTAAGGTCGTAGACAAAAATTATATCTAATATTTTTTGGAAATAATTAATAATTTTTTTATTTTATTAATTAGAAGTCAATTTTTTAAACATCAATATATGTACTTTTCTAGCCAATCTATCAAATGACAAACTCATTCAATCTATTATTTACCGTAGTTAAAGTTGAATAAGATCTGGGTAAATTTATAATTAAGATTTTAGTAAATTATAACAACAGTGGATATTTGAAAAAATTCATTAGAGAGAATTGCAATTTATTATGTAGGGAAAGAATTGACTACCACAAGTCAAATATTTCAAATAAAATTAGTTTCTACATCAAGATTATAGAAAGTAAGTGAATGGTATGTAGTGAAATTATTTCAAACTTTTTTTTTTTTTTATGATGGCAAATATAATATAATGAAATTATTTTAAACTTTTTTTTAATGGTTTCCTTTTTAACTAACATAGTATATGAATTTTCTATGTTGTTTGTTTAAGAAACATAGAAAATGTAAACTTTGAAAGTCGTTGTATGACTTCTGTAATTGACATAACATCAGCAATAAAAATATTGTACACATTTGTAACTTTATTAAATATTAGTTATACTTGTTTTTTTTTTAATTTTTAAAAGATTATAGTGCACACATAGATAAAATGAATATTAATTTATAAGAATTAATTTTAAAACAATTTTAACGAAATTAAAATAATTTGTAAGATCATGACTATATCTGAAAAGTAAATGAATAAAAATTGTATATTTAAATTATACATAAAACAAATAGAATCCGTGTAAATAAGGAGAAGTGAAATTAAACTTTGTTTCGTTTAGCCTTAAATAAAGGGATGAGACTGCTGTGCTTCTCATGTTGAAACAAAAACAGAGACTTCCTACCAAAAGAGAGACTTCGTACCAGACAGCAAAGCAGAACACGTAACAAATTATCGAACAGTAGCTATCTTTATTTCATAATGCAATATTTTTTAGGAGGATTTCTGAATGAAATATTATATGCTAAAAGGGAAAATAATTGACAAAAGTAACAAGGAGAAAGCAAAAATAATAAACAGCTCAAGCAAAGCCAAGTGATAAACAGAGTAAAATGAACTATAATTAAGCTATACTCAAAGAAAAACAAGGAAATGATCAGAAAAAATAAATTGCACTCAAGGACACAAGGATTAAATTCCATAACTCAAGGGATCTTACTGTTTTTAAAGAAGATAAATGACTTATGAATTCACATTACAATTTTCTTTATAAATCTAACGACCGTGTTTTTCTTTTGCACGGGCTCCTTCTTAAGTCATTTTGCTCCTGTTCTAAGTCATTTGATTCACTACATATCAGATAGACAACTGTGTTCTTGACTACCAATCCATTACCAAAATTCATAAAAATCTCCACCTTGTCTCCTGATCCTAAATTTGACATTATGCCTTGCCAATCTTCATCATTAAAGCCATGGTTGTGTATATGCAATGTGCACTTTGTGTAATTTACAATTAAGACAGTACTAAATTTAGGTTCAATGATTTCAGGGGTTGATAAATAAACAACACACAAAGTCATTCCCTTCATGTGACGATCTGGAGGCACAGTGAAAGAAACAGAATGTCCCTCACCCTTATAGGCCAACCAATAAGGGTCATTGTCACCTGGGAGAGAAACATCACATGACTCATTGCTCTCCAATACCTGTACCATGATATAAAAAGCTTAGTCATTTATCTAATTTTGCTATTCAAATTGTCTTCTACAAATAAATCAGATACTTTTGGATGGATTTGTGTGGATGTAGAAGCGAAGGGTGCTAAAAGTTTAGAATTGTAGTTTCTATTAGATACTTCATTAGGATTATTTTGTGTTCTCTTAATTAATAGCTAAAACCAGGGCAAGGTGATAAACAAAGGGAAAGCTAGAAAAGAACCTCAGATATGTTATGCTTACAGGATTGAAGAATTCATGGTATGCTCCAACACCAATAAAAGAAGACTTGAAGTGCTGATTTGAAATTCCTGATTCTGTAATAGTTGGAAAATATTCGACCAGAATATTTTTCACTTGCTTAGATAGTTGAAACTCTGTGTCACATTGAACCAAAACACTCCGGAGATTTGCCAGGCTGCTAAGCAATGGCGTAATATCATCCCAGCTAATATCCATGCAAAACGGATGATTACAAGATATGCGATTCATTGTTGGGGACATCCAAGACAGGATGATAGAATGAAAAAGATTACGTGGCAATCTCTCAAATCCACGTAGGGATATATATCCAATGCTTGTTGACCTTACAATTGAAATAGGCACTTGTTTCACAGCTGTATTTTCACTAATTAGAGTTATCAAGGATTCCATTTGCACTGTATCTTTCTCCAATAGGTCAACCATCGAACACCCAGAGAGAACGAGAGTTTTTAAAGATTTCAGCTTATATATCTCTACGGGGAGATTGCTTAGACTTGTACAATCCTTCAAATTTAGGAGTGTAAGATTGCAGAGACCTCCAATAGAGTGGTGTACTTCGCACAATCTTTGACAATCTTTTAGAATGAGATGTTCAAGATTTGGTAATCTTGAAAAGTCAGGTGTTTGTGTCAAGTTCATGGAGTGACTGAGGTTAAGGACTTTTAGCCACCTCAAAACCTACACCATGATAGTTTTTTTGACAAGTATCAGAGAACAAAATAAAAAAAAGAAACGGTAGTAAGTTTCTGTTTTTGTTTTAATAGAAAAAGGCAAGTAATAAAAACCTCGGTTTCTTTCAAGACGAGTCCAAGACTGTGTTTTAAATGAATCGCTATTGCATGACGCAGATTAAAGCCGTTAGGTAGGTATTCTGAAGAAAACCCATGCAAACTGATCCATCTCAGTCGGTAGTCAGAATCTCCATCGAGTTTCAGCAGACTTGATGGTTCTCTTCTGGCTGAACGCAGTTCCACAGGCAATCCGTCAATGGCTTTTATCCCGAGATAAAACAAGCAAAGAAAAACAAATGTATTGCACATGATAAAGGAAACACTTCCAAGAGAAGTTTCAAAACATTACATAAAGTGTATTCTTACTGTATTATCTGTCAATACATATGTGGCATTAGCAAACCACGGTTGGCTGTTCTTCCCAGACTGCTTTCTTGAACTTGCATGAATAATTTCTCTTCCCATTTGCTGTATCAAAGGATGCATTCCAAGTTTGTTATTCCTTTTAACTTTTATGAGGCTACGGTCTATGAGAACTCTTATTCCACTCTCGGCATCTACTCCACACCCATTTAGGATCTTCGTAACATAGGCTCTGCCCTTACCAACAAAGGAAGAACATACATCAAGGAATAAATCTTTTTCCATTTCATTGCGTAAACCGTTGAAGCTTATTTTCAATTTCCGTTGAATGTCGCGCGGGGGAATTTTCTCTAATTCTAACAATACATTATTCTATTCTTCTTTTATACTTCCAAATAAACAATTTCCAATGACTTCGAGAGCTAGAGGTAGTCCTCCACAATGACCTACTACACTTTTTGCAAGGTCCTTGTATTCTTCTTTTGGTTTTGCTTCTCTAAATACGTGCCAACTAAGAAGCTCAAGGGACTCCTTTGGATTCATTAGCTTTAACGGAAAAATAGAATCAACTTGAAGAATCCTTGGTAGGTCTACATCTCTTGTTGTAATGATTATTAAAGTTCCTCCACTGAACCATTCACGACATTTCCATACTAATGACGCACCAAAGTCGGGCACATCGTCAAGTACAATGAGCACCCTTTTCCCAGAAAGTCTTTCCCGAATCATTCTTCTCCCCATCTCATCGCTGGGTATCTCCACCTTTGTTTTTAGGACATCTGAAAGAAGTCGTTCTTGCAAACGAAAAAGCCCTCTTGTTCGATTAACTTGTCCAATATCTTCAATGAAACTTTTCTCCATGAACGTACCACTAAGTTGATTGTAGATTGCTTTCGCAAGGGTGGTTTTACCACATCCTCCCGCTCCACTTATCGCTATCGTATAAACTTTCGTTGATTTATTTTTGATAGTTCCAATCAGATCTTCCACGCGGGATTGTAATCCAACAGGAAATTTAGTAGCAGACAAGACTGGTAAATTAAGAACGCTCTTCACAATTTTGTCCACTAGTTCAGCATCACTCCTTCAAGTTTAATAGCAATTATGGAAGAAGTCATGTATTACCAAAATTATAGTCAAGCTTAAAATATGGTTATTGAGTGAGTGATTTACCAGTAATTGCTCTCATCCCATCCAAATAAATTTGCAGCATTGGTGAGTGCGTGGCTCCATCTGGACATGCCATCCTCCAGTTCTTCTCCTGAGAATGTTTGCTGTGCAGTTTCTTTGAAAGCTTTCCCGAAATCACCTTTTTGAAGACGTACATCAGATGGTTGAGTTTCGTAATAAACGGGCAGAACATGTCGGCAATAAGTTTGGTGCCATTGGATGATTTGTTGAAGCTGATGAAGACACCAAGCAGATTCAGAATACGTTTTGGTGAAAACAACAATTGCTACCCGACACAGATTCAGAATAGGTTGCTGGATGTGCATTGGGTTCACTGCATTCTCGTGGTGAAGGAAAACGGTGAATCCAAGATCAGTGAGGACAGATTCAAGATGAGAAACAAATTTTCTTTGGATGTCTTCTCCACTAAAGTTTATCAGCACATCGTACATTCCTGGCACTTTGGATGTTGAAGAGGCGAATTCCATGAGAAATTGGTGAGGTCAGCTGTTAGAAGAAGAGAAAGCATGCAAGACAGTGAGATAGATTAGTACAGACACAAAACCATTCAAACACCTTATTTTTTTATTTCAAAACCTATTCCTAGTGCGCGTGTCCCACGGGTTTATTTATTTTATTTAATTTTATATTAGAGAATTAATTTGATTATGCAATATAGTATAAATAGCATATAAATATATTTATGGTTGGTATAACTTGTAATACTAGTAGTTCATGTTCGTGATATAATATAAAATTCAGTAACAATTCTAAATACATTATATATTTTGAAAGAAAGAAATAAGTACAAAAAATGCATTATTTGTAAGAAAATTTTAAGGATATGGATTTTGTACCATTCGACTACCCGTGATCAAGCTGGTGTCATATTACATAGGAGGGGCAGTAGGGGCGGGCTATACAACCTTGAAGGATTCAGACTCATTTGTAGATCGACCTTGGTTTAAACTGATCTGAAAAATTAAAGTGGCTGGTCCTGCTCTAGTGTGTTGGTGGAGGGCAATTTTGGGTAAGTTGCCAACTAGAGATAATCTGGAGAAACGACAGATTGTGCTGCTAAGTATTCAGTGTCCGCTGTGTAATAGTACAGAAAAAACAGTACAACATGTCCTCTTTGAGTGTGTAGTCACGCAAAAGGTATGTGATAATTGTGATAGATGGATAGATATACATTCTGTTAGGCCTAATTTCGCTGCTAGCCACTTTATGAGTTTTAACTTAATAAGGTGCAGGAAGAAAGTCAATAGTATGTGGAGAGGTATGTGGGTAGCAATAGTTTGGGAGCTTTGGAAACATAGGAATAATGTGGTGTTTAATGATAGGGTTGTTGATGATTCAGAAATATTTGTCTTGGCTCAACTGAGAGGTTGGTCTTGGACTAAATTTAAACCTAATGGAGTAAGTGTTCTCTTTCAGATTGGTGTTAATTTATGTCCTGCTTAGTGTTTAGCAAATATCTAGCTCTCTTCTTGTGTAGTAGGTTTGGGTTATGTTGTAGATGGGTGGCATTCATTAGTAAGGGGTAGGGGGTGGTTGGTGGCTGGCTGTAGGGTGGCTGTGTTTTTGTCTGGTGCTGATTTCTGCAGGTGAGTGAAGACAGAAGATTAGGAGTACCTAGAGGACGGTGAATGCTATTATGGAACATGAAGGCATAATTAAAGGTGTAGCATAGTCAACGATTTTGCTTAACGAATTTGGTGCACTGGTGTGTAGGGGTTTGATGGTTATTCGTGTTTTATTAGCGGAATCATTTTGGAGATGGTCAATGATTTTCACTTTAGTTTAAGTGTTTTTGCTATTTTGTGTATAAGGGTTAGAGAACCCCTTAAGTGCTCCCATTAATATCATTTTTTGCTGTTAAAAAAAAAAAAACCTCGATGATTATGTACTGTTAGGAAATATTTTAATGAGTGATATTAGTCAATAAAAAGGAT
>Ga0209700_108396_pt1 | contig 13264 bp, 6 predicted proteins | sample SiratroredBW_FD_187528 | JGI IMG/M metagenome (GOLD analysis project Ga0209700, IMG submission 187528) | Root nodule microbial communities of legume samples collected from California, USA - Siratro red BW (SPAdes) (version 2) | ecosystem: Host-associated > Plants > Roots > Nodule | place: USA... | reverse complement strand
CTAATGAATTTCTCCTTAGATGTGCATAGGTTCTCTTTCACGGCCAATCATACTCACTCACACTAAGACACAGCCTAGAACAGATTTCCACTTGCTTGCTTTGGCTTGCTGGTCATGTCTTGCATGACTTCATCAAATCCTTAAGTATTGTGAGAATACTAACAACTTGTATCCAATGAATAGTAATTACCACGCCTCTATAAATAAGGTTGGCAGTGAATGTCTCAAAACACACCAAAAAGGAATTCAGTAAAAATATAATGGAAAAGCGTAAGACGAAAACTTGTAAGAAAAGGATAGAGATTCTGCTTCAAACTTCTAAGGTAAAGAAAAGGATATATGCATGCGTATTGAATTAATTGTTTTTGTTTTCTGTGAGGTACCCCTAAGTCACAAAACATATGAAAGTATTTTTACGTGAAAATGTTTTCTTAACTTGATATTTTCTGAATATTTTCTTGAACCACGACTTTTGATTAAAATCATTGAAAAATCAATTTTTTCATTATAAGCTAAATTATAGATCTTCATCAAAAAATAATTTTACGGATGCTATTTGATTTCCCTTGTTATAGGAAGGACCATGATCATGTGTACCATATTTGGCATATCCGTTTATGGAGGATTGAATTCCTTAAGGATTTAGATGAGTTGAAGTGTTTATTTATTGATTGTTGTGGGTATATGCTCATCTATCCTGACTAGTCATACTCTTATTGTTGCATTTATTCTCAGTATTATTTTTAATGATTGTTCTACAATTTTCACTTATGAATGTTTAAGAATATGAGTTGAATGTTTTGACATAATTAACATAACTCAAATATAAGTTAAGATTCCAAGTGTTAGATGAATGTTACTTCCTAGATTCCATCTCCAAAATGATATGAATGATATGGGCTAATAATGTTCTAAACACTTTGGATTAAACCACTAAAATGATAAAGCATTTCTTGAACTTGATCTCATATTAATACAATATTATTGTATTTTTGGTGGTATATATCTCACTTTTTCCTGTTTTTCTTGTTTGGCATCTGGATTACGATGATCACTTAGAAGGAGCAGTAAGAAACTTACAGTACTTGATCATTCATTTCAAGCTTCTAGAGGCTTAGATGGATTGTCTACCAATGGACAATAATCCAATTTAACCTTCAGAAGTGTCTAATAATGAAAGGGGGGAATTCAAAATGGGACTTTGAGGATCTCTTCGAATAAAAATTGGTTTGCATCATGATCGTCAGTGTGAATCCCAGCTCGAGATCCCAAACCATGCCTTCTCATGTCATGTGGGAAGAAAAGTAGTGGCACCTCTTGATTCATCCAGAGAGAACATTTGAGAGGGTGACAGACAAAGAAAACATTCCTTATTCTTTTTATCAATGTTTATTTGGTTTAGTTAGATGATATAAGGAGACAATATGTATGATGTAAAACATTCCATAATGATATAATAAAAGATTGACTTAGACGAAACTTGTTATTGGTCAATTTGTGTATTATTTCATTCGTCTAGATCATTCTACCATCTACCAAGAACTATTTATTCATTGAAACAATTCCTTCTTGGTTACTTCGTTGTAATTAAGTTCTATTCTTTAATACTCTCGAATGGACTATTTTTTCATATCTTATTTACATAATGATCTTCCGTCTACTTTTGTTTTATTAACCTTTCTGTCTACAAGAAAACTAAAAAAGTAGTATGTTTTCATAATTTGTATTGGTGCAATATCATATATATTGATCTATTTATTCAACTAACTTTTTGTCAATTGTTTGAACTATTTATTCGTCCAATTTTAGTTGAACTTTGTATTCTTAATTTTTCTTCATCAAATATCATACTTGATCTACTAAGTATCTTCTTATATGCTTAGACCATATCTTAATATTATTTTATCTCTTGATTTCATTATTATTAAAATTATAATTAATGATTTAGGATCTAGTAGATAAAAATTCTTCTATCTTTCTATTTTTATTGCAATTCACTTTGTCTTTAAATTTATGATTTGTTTTTTCGGATGTATTTTTAAATATGATATAATATTTTAATAAAATATTTAATACTGAATCAGAAAATGAACTCATAAGTAAAATGAATTCTTATAAGAATAATATAGTTTTTTATTTATCATCAAACAACCACATAATTCAGTGATAAATAATAGTGGACCATTTTTTAGAGTCCCTTGTATTTCATTATCTTTTATTGATAAAGTGAATTTGATTGGAATATGATCTAATGTAGAATGGAATATTGCCGATCTTGTTTGAAGCAAACCAGTCCATTATAAGAAAGAAATTTTGTAATGGATGATAATAATCTAGACGCAATCATAGGTGTTGGACGTTGATGGGAGTATTTTATAACCTAAAGAAATTTTGTAATGGATGATGATATCTAGACGCAATTATAGGTGTTGGACGTTGGTGGGAGTATTTTATAACCTAAACGTTACTTTCACAGTGTACCTTCCACACTGAAATTGAACTGTCACTTATTTGGCATAGTTATAAAACCCAGTCAACAAAGACTCAGTCCATAAAACTGTAACACCAGTGCTATATAATACGAATATTTTTTTTTTTCCAAAATGGCACTATTACTACATCTGGTTTAATGTTTTTGGGTGGATTTCAAACTAAAAATAAAAAGTTATTCTTTGAGAGAATGTCTTTTGGTAAAGGGAATAAAAAGAGTAAGAAAAGAACAAATAAAAGAATCAGGTAAAAAAAATAATGTCATTTTTAAAGGATGTAAAAATTATTAGAGAAAAATAAAGTTAGCGAGAATCTGCTTTGTTGAGGAAAGAAAGTACAAATAAATGAAAAATAAAGTAAGAGATAATGATGAGATTAACTTATTTTATTAATTCTCTCTCTCTCTCTTTTCTTTTTCAAACAAAATTAATTAAAATTATCTATTTTAGTTTTACTCTCCTCTTCAATCAAATAAACAGTGGGTGATGAGATTTTGGTAAGCGTGCAAATTTGTGAAGAAGGAACTTTACTTATTATATTATTTAGTCTTATAAAATATAAACTTAGTCTTTGCAATTTTTTACGTTTTAGTTTCTATAATTTTTTATAGTTTATTTGTTTAAAATTTTTAAGAGTTTTATCTTTTGTTCATTCAGTTAGCAAAACATTAAAAATATATTAATAATGTAATTATAATACCGCTTCAACGAGGGTATCAAGTCAACACCATGAATAGTGTTGTGTTGGCATCGTGATAAAGAGACCAAATAATTTTTCACAAAAGTAAATGACAAAAAGTAAAAAGAACATTTTATAGACAAAACCAAGAATTTAAATCTTAATACACTGTAAAAGATCAATTTAAAATTAAATATCAATTGTTATAATTCAGTTCTTTTTACATTATAACAAACATACTACGTACGATCAAAATTGGATAAAAAAGTATAGCATATTGAAATAATTACCTTCGTCTTATTAAAATAATTATTTGTTTATATCATATTAAAACTGGGGTTGCCCCTGATTCCAAAAAACAAATGAAAAAAATAACATTTCTAGACATAGTGATATTAATATCATAAATATTTTCCCATTCAAATCTTCATCTTGCTCCTACCAATCCCGAACACTTCCCTTTCTTTATGTAAGTCCACTTTCTCTTTATGCTAGATATATCGTTGGTTGTGCAGTTTAATAAAACCTCTTTTTTTCTTTCACCGTAAAACTTAAAGAGGAGACCTAGTTTTTAATAATTTCTAGGTGTAATGTTTTTTTTTCAATTATTGATTAGCTATTTTAATTTGATTTTATTATTTTAAAATTCTCAATTTATTTCAATCTTTTCTTGAAAGTAACTCATTTTTTTTTAAATGGAGAGGAAACACACAGTTGCAAAAAGATTTAAAGATTATTAAATATTTTCGACGATTAAAATCTCGCTAATGAAAGCTGTTCCACAATAGAGATGTGAACTATAAAATAAAAAATCATTATTAACATTCATAGAATTCAAACTTAGTCTTAACTTTTTTACTCACCACTTTCTTTAATATGTGATCAAAATCACTCTTTAAATTAATTTTGGAAAATGCTAAGGATCCATGTCATTCATCAATCATATTTTCTAGTCTAAGAATTAAGTGTTTATATTTTATGGTGACGTTGTTTATGGTTTTATACTTAGAACACATATTTCATTTTTCATCCATGGAATTTACCAATCATATCTTCAAGCCTAAGAATTAGGTGTTTGTATTATATGTGATGTTGTTCATGGTTTTATAGTCACAACACATCCTTCATTTTTCATCCTTTGAGGCATTAATAAAATTTGTATGATACAAGTAATGAAACTCTTTTAAATTCAACCATTTTCTAACAACTCTTGAACTTGAGATTCTATCTCATTGGTCTCTTGAGGATTTGTTCAATAACTTGGTTTATTGGAAGATAAACTCCAGGAACAAGATCAATTTGATGTTTTATACACCTAAAAGGAGAAAGCCCTATTGGACATTCACTAGGGAATACATAATTAAACTCTTTCAAAAGGTTTTAGACTACATGAGAAAGAATCTTGGATTCATTAGAAGTTGTAGTGCACACAAGTGTTCCTTTACAAAGAAGGAGGTATTAAGGTTATTCAGTGAAGTGAACTCCTTTTATTGATTCATTTATTCATCAGACCTTTTTATCATGAATAACTATCAGATCGTCTATCATAGACAAAAGTTATAGACACTCAGAGGGTTTACTACATACTACAGTTGTATAAAACACTATTAGATCATTTAAATCACAAATTAAACATTCAATCTAAATTCTACTATGCAATTACCAAGTCTTTTCAAATAATCTATCATGAATATATGTTGTAGATGCTTAGAGAGTCTATATGTATTGCAGCTGTACAAAGCACTATCAGAACATTCAAAATAAAAAATAAATCATTTAGGTTGTTTTGGTTATCATCAAAACATAAACTCCTCATACGATCTTGGTCATTAGCCCACCTATTGGGTTATAGATCATCTAATGTCAACACACCGACCATAAGGTCTTTGGCCGTCTAAGGTTTGAACATCTTCTTATTGTGAGAAGATCCTCATCTCAAGAATATGCATCCTCACTAGTAGAAGATGACTCGTCCTAGCTGCTATAATGTTTCTTCCCCTTAAGATCATGGTTTTTTGGGTGGGTCATTGGGATGTAATATGACCTCATCCTAGACATTTCAAACACTTGATGCCACTATTGCGAGTGTGTAAGGTATGCACATCCTTCACTTTCTCTCTCTTTCTTTTTGGCTAGGTTTTTCTTGGGTTCTTCCTTATACTTTTCTTTTGAAAACCCACCCTCCCTCTTAGACTCTTTCTTGGAATAAAAGCCAGAGTATGAACTTTCTTTATTGCTTGATCATTTCCTCATATTTTGTTGTTTAACTTTGATACACAATTGGACCAAGTCATTTCAATCTATGTAGGGTATAAGTTCAATTCTATCTCTTATTTCAAGACTAAGTCCACTCATGAACCTAACAATGTTGGTATTCCACTATTAAAATTTTTGAAAACTACCGACAAAAAATTACCTATAAATATATATTTGTCGATAAAATATCTTACCTACAGATTTTAGTGACATATAAAATGGAGTTCAACTTATAGACAAATAATTTGGCGGTCAATTTACCAACTGATAAATTAACCGTCAAATTATTTGTTAATCTATCGATATAATCTATTGATAAATTGAATGTCAATTTATCCATTGCTAAAATCTGTAGCTAAAATAATTTGATAATACTAATACTAATAATATTAATGATGATGATAATAATAATAATAATTATTATTATGATAACAATAATAATAAAAATAATTACAATGATAATAATAAGAATAATAATTATTTTGCAAGTAATAATAATAATAATAACAATATTAATAGTAGTAGTAGTAATAATAATAATAATAATAATAATAATAATAATAATAATAATAATAATAATTATTATTATTATTATTATTAATAGTCATAATAAGAATAATAATAATCATAATATTATATTAGTTACAGGTTATGTTATATTAATGATAGAACTTGGGTTCAAATCCCTTATGCAACAGATTGTCAATAACATTAATAAAATAACAATAATATTAATAAAGTAATAAAATAATAATAATAATATTTGTAATATTTATTTATGGAATTTTTGTCTATAATTACTTATGGATGACAAGCATTTTATTGACAGATTTTAATCATAAATAAATTCAAAATTTCTTGTAGAGCTTCCCTGATCTCAGCCTTCATGACGTACAACTCCATCTTTTGCTTATATTCCTCCATAGTCATGTTTTTGTGATGAAGTCGTTGGAACTTATCTATAAGCTTCTGATTATAATAGGACGGGACATGGTGACGCCTCATGAGACTCCACAGTCATTCCAATATTGGATGGAAGGGTCATTGTGGAGGTGTTTCTCTCTTTCCAAGAAAGTCCATTAGTACATGACATATCTTTGGAGACTTAAGGGAAATAAGGTACTTTCCTTTTATCACTGACTTAGTGGCATAAAATAGTTGTTCTACCCTTATTTTCCAATTAAGGCAGACCTCTACATCATCCCTTTTGTACTATTTTAAAATTTGTAGTATCTTCAGATGCAATAATAAAATTGTTTCATATAAAGAATCGTATGTTAGACCCTATTTTAGATAAAGAATTATTTCAGTATAACATATGGATGAAATATTTCATAAAGGTAGAATAATTTGAAATTACCTGAGGAAACATAAAACTTGAGTTAAGAAATTCTCAATTGTGAACTTCACATCTATCGTCTAACATAATATCATATTGTCTAATCTGTTACAAGTTGGATTCATATGCCTTATTACATGTTGAATTCATCTGTTTATAGATCAAACATTTCTATTATGTTAATTATTTTGTCTTTTGAGAGAAGTATATGCCTTTTTAAAAATGTATATTTGAACTTGAATGAAAAATTAGAAATAATTAAAAGAAGCAATGTCGAATAGAAGGAACTTGCTAATGAACTAATAACTAATATAAACTCAAAAATTGAAAATTGAAAGGCATAGGATGTAAAAGAATTCAAATTGAAACTTCAAACTAAAATTCAATCAGTTAACTAATAGAATTAGCAACAATTAGGACTACCATTACTGTAGACAACATGTATAGATCATAAAATTCAAAAGTACTCAAATATGGATCAATTCAACCAAACAAAATAAAAGAAGACTCAAGCAATTAAAAGGCATATATGGCCTAAGCATAAAACACCCGATAACAAAGAAAAGATGGTTTAAGAAGAACTAATGCATTCGAATTGAATTAAAACATATTAAATACAATTCAATCGGTGAAATAAACTCAAAACAAGTAGAAATAGTGTAAAAAACATGACAATTAAAGAAGAAGAAGAAGAAGAAAAATTACTTAGCTTTTCATAACCATGACTTTAGATGTCACATGATAGCATCTTTTTTCTTACATAAACCTTCAATGGTTAAACTTGGAGAATGGAGTTTGTGGTAGCTATAAGAAGGAGGAGAATTATGTGGATAAGGTGGAGGATTTCTAGAAGAGAGGTATGGTCAACTCTTCTAGGAAGGAGGCTAAAGAGTAGCCGAATTAGGATTTTATCCTGGAAAGGACTTCAAGAACAAGTAGAGTGCCAAAATGGTAACATTTCATTACTCATTCCGAAGTGATTTTACAAAGGGTGGAGGGTCTTATTTATAAGAGTCTTATTCGACCATGAGAGAGGAAAAGGAAAAGAAAATTTGAATTCAAATTCGCTAGATATGTGGTGCATGAAATGGATAAAGTGTCACTTGCCCACTCATGCTTTCCACATTTGAGCATGTGCTCAAAACATGACAAGAATGAGTCTCATCAACCCTAGAACCAGCCTAAGGTTTCTTTAGGCCTTTAAGAGTCCAAATGAGACCCAAACTAGATTCATCTAACCCTGATCTATCCTTAATGTACTTAGGGCTCAAATGTGAGTCCCAAACCCTTGACTACTTGGTCTAAGTGTCCTACATCACTTGGTCCAATACTAAAACTATAAATCTTATTTTATTTTGTACAATATTCACAACCTAAAGCCTGATCCATGATCATAAAAACTTGGGCTTACTAAGGTCAGTTGAGACTCAATCTTCTTGGATTCTTCGAGCCATTGCTCTAGTGGTTGGTCCCTTGGTAAGGAATTTCCCATCATGTTATAACTTGTGCACTAACTTAAAAAAGGTATAGTTTTTTAATTCAATATGAGATTAATTCAATATTAGTTCGTACAACCAATACAAACATATTGTCTGAGTGGATATTTTTAGAAGATATTTGTGGAAAACTCTAAATTTTTTTAAAACATTATTCTACCATCCCTTCTTGTATTTTACCTATGTTTTTGCATAAACATATTTTAGAAGGGTTCTCAAACTTTGACTAAGTCGCAATGTGGATGCTAGTCGATCTATTACTGACTACACGTTCATAATTGGCGGTTCATTATTTAATAAATGACAAAAAGATATATGCTTGAAAGGTTTGGTAGGTTTGGTAGGTAATATGAGGTGTATTGAAGAGAAAATGATCATCTTCAATGATAATCTAAATACAATTTGTTTGACTTATATATCACTTTCATTCTACTAAAGAAAAGATTAAAATAAAAAAAAACTGACACCAACCAAAATATAATAACAATTTCAATAGATAATAATGTTTAATTGTAGAAATGATAACAATTATATAGAGACGCATAATCAAAAATAATAAACGAAAGATTTTTCAAAGTATAAAAAAAAAAAATTACTTGTTTTCACTATATCATTTTTTACAATAATCTTTTAGAAACCATATAATTAAAAGAGGTCTTTGTTATTATATTTTGCAGTAATTGGACATTAAGTCATGTAGCAGAAGATAACCTAACATTAACATATCTTACTACATGAAGTAGATATTGTTGTTTAATAATCTGTTTAATTATAGAGAACAAGCTCAGTAAATGAAAATATTAATATTAGCAAGCATAGTTACGTGAGTGCCATGTTGCACTTTTATGTTAGACAACTAAACAAGGTTGACAAAGAGAAATGGAATTTTTTTTTTTCAAAAAAGAAAATATAGACTAAATTGAGACTTCTAGAAACAGTGGAACAAAAATATAAAATAATTAAAAAATAGTGAAACGAAATAAGTTATTGATTATATTTTTTATATCCATTTCTCTCGTCATTATTTTTAAATTATTTTAAATATTTTGAACTTGAAGCCTTTTTAAGCAAAAAAAAGTAATCCATTTCTATTTTGGCTTTTCTTATATTACCTATCTAAGTTTAGATTAGTTACAATTTGAATTCAATTGTGTAATAAGATAGGATATTATTTTCTAAAATATCCTTGCATCATTATCGGTCTTCACAAAATCAAAATTAAACGTTATTTTAAAATATTATATCTTAAAACTTATTACAAATCTTAAGAAGCCTTAATGAATAAAATTTACGCTCAAAATGATTTCCTACTTATTTAAAATAAACAGATGGCAAATTAACTTAAAAAAAATAAACAAAATATTTATAATTATATTTTTAATGAACAAATTAAAAATTAAATAATTTATAATTATCATTTTATACACTTATCTGATCTTAATTATAACCATTTTTTTATCTTAATTATAACCATTCTCACTAAAAAAGAGTAGATATTTAGTATATGATAAAAGATGATAGAAGGACTAAATTAAGCAATATTGACAGATTTGTTCTATATGCAATGTAATCTAAAACAATAAATACTAATTTATTAGTATTAATTTTTTAAGAGCGTATTAATTTTTAAGATCCATTTTTAGTAACCCTAAATCATTACTAAATTTTAAATAAATTTTTAATTAAAAGAGTTTAGTATAAATTAAACTAATTTAATTTGTTTTTTAATTTATTTAATTAAGTATAGACTAAATCAAACACTAAATAAATTTATTTTTAATATTAATTTAAATTTGTATATGTTTGACTGATACTAATGAAAATAATTAAAAAAAAAAATTCTTGTGCGACTCTCAAATTTTAACAAAATAAGATAAAAATCAACGAAATAGAAAAAAAAAAAAAAAAAAAAAAAAATAAAAAAAAAAAAAAAAAAAAAAAAAAACCGACAATTGATAGAAAAGAGTGTAACTTAATGAAATGTATATAAATGAAAAAAAAATAAGTCTTGATGAAGGTAAATTAGTGTCGGTGATAAAAATATAATGAACGAGGATAAATGAGATGAGTGTGAATATATTAAAAATTCTCACTGAAAAGATTTGTTATCCTTAAATTTTGACATTAAGATTAAATATTATCTATCATATAAATTATAGCGTCTCTTAAATCAATATTAATTTAAATAAATATTAAAGATATTATTGTTAGCCTAATTGACATTAACTTAAACAAATAGAAAAGATAAATGAAAATAGTGTGGGCTTAGCTAATCTTAACTTAAATAAATATAAATACAAAAAATAATTAAGATTGATGTCTACTAAAATAACATTAATCTTATTTATTTTAATATTTATTTTAATTAACATCAATTAAATCTGACAATACTGTAATACCAACCTAAATATTTTTACTTATAAAAAAAGATTAAAAATAGTTAACGTCACCTTAAAATTGATTAACTAACTCTATTATATATACATTAATTTATATACATTAAACGAATTTTATTAGACTAGTTAAGTTAATGTTAATCTAGCACCAATACAATTATCTATCTATTAAAAAAGTTAAAAATAATTAACACCGGATTAGTTCCGAATTGACTTTATCATCAACTAAATCATTAAAAAATAATTTTTCATTTTTAATAATTTTTTTAAAATTAACCTTTTATATTTTGTTAGAGTAGATTAAGTCGATTTGTAATTTTAGTCAACATTAATATCTAAAATTTAATTTATTTTTTTTAAATTATAAAATATAGAAAATAATCCTAACATTTTATTGAATAACATAAATTATTTAAGTATAAGTTCATGACTTATTTATTAAATATATAATTTCGAAGAAAAAGATTGTAATAGTTCCTTATGCAAAAGGGTTTAATTTTAATTATATGAAAATATTTAAAATGATTTAACATTTTAAATCAAATATGATAAAGAGAAGTCATAAATTCACAATATGAATGCAAAGTGAGATAAAAAACTAAGTAAACTCCTTACAAAACAGTATACACTAATATACACTAATCATAGTAGTAGTTTGGTGGCCTTGCACGCGTTCACTTGACAAGGCGTTGGTGTTATTGCTAGCAAGCAGAAATTTCTAGTGTAATTGCATGAGTAAATTTCAAAGCTTCAACCCATTATTTTATATGATTCAACATTAACAGGCTAAAAGATTGAAATTCTTTCCACATTTTAAAAATACACATGTAGTTAGAGTTCGACTTATCTAGCTTTCTTAAAATTACTTTTTATCCATAAATTGGAATAACTATTTTGAATGAAAGTGTTTGTTGAAACTATTCTTCAATTAGAAAAGTGTCAAGAGTATTTTATAATAATTTTTAAAATTGATATTTTATATTTTTTAATCTATCATTTTAGTTTTTAGTTATAAATCAAGTTTTATATTTTAATTTCAATAACGAAAAACTTGGTATAATATAAATTGTTTATCATAAATATAAAATATAATTTACATGTTAATTTTTTTTATTTCAAAATTTAATTATATGATGATTTATATATTACAAACAATATTTAATGATTTATATATTGACTTTTGTTAGTATATTTTGACTAAAAATAAATATTAATGGTAAGGTATAGTTTTAATTGAAAGAAAACTTTAAATAGGTAAAATATAAAAAACTATAAATATATTACGTGCATTTATTTTTTATTTTAATACAAATTTTATCTCTCTAAATTTTAATTCCTCTCAAACTTTATCTAAAATTAGAGGAAATAAGGATATTGTTGTATTGATAATTTACAATATTAAAAAGAAATAACATGAAAATCAAGTTGAGTTAATCAAATTTCTTTTATCTAAATAGATAGTTTATTTTCTATTAAAAATTCAATATTTTTTTTCAATATATTTGGATGTTATTATAATTATCGTTATTATTATTATAACATTTAATACTTTAATTTCATAAGTGAGATAGTGTTTAAACGAATACTAATAGAAAAAAACATTCTACGGTAAGATATCATCGTGGTTAAGAGGGGACCGCAATTAAAAACAAAGCGGTGACATTTTTGAAATTAAGTACAATCATACCACCGCGGTTGTCCACAACAACCGTAATTGTATTAACGTTGCAGGAGATACCACCGCAGTTGGAACGAGAACCGCGATGGTAAGGCACACAAATATTTAAAATTGAAAAATTGCAGGGATGTACCATCGCGGTTGTTTAAACAACTGCACTGGTATCTGCAAAATAATTACAAGGGCGGTTATTTAAACAACCGCGATAGTATGTGGGATACGAGAGCGATTCCCACAAATAACCGCACTCTCGTATCCCCCTTTTCTTAGGATTGGCTACCCTGAGGTTCTTGTTTGGAGTCATTTCTTTATCACAGAACAAGTCCCCCTCAGTCACTGCCATAGTTGATCTAGTATCAACCCTCTCTTCTAGATCCTTGCTTCTATGTGCCAAATCACTCTCCTCACTCGTTAAACTCGCACCTTGACTACACCCTTCTCGGCTTTGTTACCCAGACACTCATCCTGAGCAATCTCTTCCGATTTAGCATTGTCCAGCTTTCCCCTCTGCCATTGTCACTACTGGTACCTGACCTGTCGGCTCGACATTTTTGCAAACACCGACCATTCAGAGCCACCATCGTTCAGAGACCACCATCGATTCGGCTGTCGTGTTGGATCTGGAGGCGGAGGTCGCGTTCGTGGCGCTGGATCTGGAGGCGGAGGTGTATCGACAGAGTTGGATCTGGAGGCAGAGGTCGCTTTCGCAACACTGAATCTGGAGGTGGAGGCGGATGTGCATTGGCAGAGTTGGATTTGTTGGGAGCGAAGATGTTGAAGGTGAAGGAGGTGGCGAAGCTGGCGACGCTGCTGGTTTTGCTGTCCCAGATTTGGATGGAGGAGGAGGAGAAGGCGCGACCCAGAGAACTTTGGTGATATGTAACTGGCTGGAGGATGAGACGGTGGCATCGCTGTTTTTTTTTTTTTTTTT
>Ga0209700_108395_pt1 | contig 13268 bp, 6 predicted proteins | sample SiratroredBW_FD_187528 | JGI IMG/M metagenome (GOLD analysis project Ga0209700, IMG submission 187528) | Root nodule microbial communities of legume samples collected from California, USA - Siratro red BW (SPAdes) (version 2) | ecosystem: Host-associated > Plants > Roots > Nodule | place: USA... | reverse complement strand
AAAAAAAAAAAAAAAAAAAAGATTCATCAATTCCCCCAAACATTTTTTGGAAAATATCCAATGACTCATGGGGAAAATAGTGCACCCACACTGTTTTACTTCACGTTTTATACCAAGTTTTGTCCCCTTACAAATTCTTAAAGTCAAAAGTCTAAAAGAAAAAAATGCACCGTGAGGAAGCTATGCTACTGTATATTTTGCATGCATTTGTACATACGCACACACATATACATAACAGTGAGTTTTATAAGTCGTATTAGAGCATTGCAGCACCATACAGATAAGCATCATACTCAATAGTAGTGAATCTTGTTTCTAATCATTTATGTTTGTAAAGCAAAGTATGCAACAAATTTACTCAGCTTGGTCTAAACAAAAGGATTTAAGCAATGAACTTACAAGTGGTGGATTGTTGCTCAAGTTTTGCCATATCCCAGACCTGGATACAAGTCATAATAATAACCTCAAGTTCACATTATCTGGTAAGATAAAGCTGTTAAGGGAAAAAGGGTGTTCCATTGGAAGGGTGGAAAGAGGTGAAGGATGAAGAGAAAGAACCTTTAGCGACGAGTCAGAAAATCCTCCAACAAGCAATGATCCATCTTGGGATATTGATGAACAGCTTAAACTGGGTAGTTGAGCAAAAGCTTAAGTGTTACCCAACAGAAAAGCAAACATAAATAAACTTTGCCAAAGTACAAGAGATTACCCATTATGTGTATTTACAAATGTGTAGAAGTTAACTGAAGGGAGAGCAACACTACTCAATTGTACACGATTCCTTAAATCTTCTAGGATAGATAGTTCGACATCAGTTGAACTGCAAGAATAACATTACAACATTCAACATAATAGAACTACATATCGTCAATGGAATGCTTTTCTATGACTTCAATGTTATCTAATAGAGCAAAACTCTGATTCTGCAGTTCCCACTGTAAATACAAATACAGATAGGATGATGTCTTCCAGTTTAAACTACAACCAACATAGAATGTGCAAAGCCAATTATACAAAAAATTTAGACTCGAGAGAATACACTGTGGGCAAGGGTAGCTCTGGTTTAATGCGAGGTGCTGCAGATATAGTGTTAGCTTCTGGTTTAGCATTTTTCCCTGTTGCACTGCTGACCTTGTCCTTTTTTACCTTTTTTACTGAATTACCTTGCTTTCCTACATCAATTGACCTTTTCTAAAAGAGAAACAAGTGAAAAACAATTAACACATTTTGACAATCAAAAGAATCTGCAGTATTAAAGTCAGTGAATTTCAAATGGAACTCATGCTCAACTTTTTTATTTCATAAATTCTGAGAAATGTATTGTATCAGACCATCCAGTAAAAGCATTCATGAAACATAGTCAGGGGTGCACTTTCGTAACAGATGTACCTTACTCTCATCGTTGTCACCCTCTTTGCCCTCGCCTTCACCCTTTTCTGTGCCTGAAAGCAAGGCCCCAGCCTTATCTATGTGGTCTTCTACAGAATCTTCAAACATCTATGAGAGAAATAATAATGAGATTGAAATCAGACCATAACTGAAAAGCCAAAAATTATTTAAATCAGAAAAATATTTCTATTAAAGAATTCAATGCAGAACATTTTTGGACTGGAGTTTGGGGTGGATGATTGGCATTAGAGTCACATGGGCTTTATCAACACAATACCTCTACTCATGCTTGTTCTATGATGGATTCCTATCACATTCATTAATGAGTTGTTCTCAATGTACTTTCTAATGATACATTGATCCCAGTTGATTTCTGTCTCTCAATATTCTTACCATGAAATAGTAAATCAATTCAGTGTTCCCATCTGCGCTGTACATAGTGATAATACCCAAAGATAGTTGTCACTTGTTTCAATATTTAACTAATAGCTTCACATGGCTTCTTCATTAAACATCTTGAGCTCATACCATTCAGCAAAATGAGAATTTTGAAAGTCAAATAAAGCACCTTACAGAAACCACTCAGATTCTCTGCAATTAGTAATGTTTCCTTGTCATGTGCCACAATGTGCTATCTTCCCAATCTGATGTTCTCATCTATTCTTAAAAACATGTAGTAGACATTCAATCTTGTTCCACAGCATTCCTTATGGCCCATTTGGGACCCCATGTTTTGTTCATAATCTCAATCCTGGGGTAGACAAACTTCTATTCACTCTCACAATTGTGTTCCCTTAGGCTACGCTAGGTTTCACATGGATTGTAAATTCTACTCACTAACTCATGTTATCTAGGTTCAACAATGTTACATTATTTGAGTTCATTATGTTCTTTAGTTCCAATTTCTCATCTTGAGTATGTCTTCTCACCCACTAGAGTCCCTCATTTGGGAAGGTGTACCTCTTCCATGTGTGCATCATAGTTGATATCATCCTCCTTCTTTGCCCGAATGGAAGTGATGAAACCTCCTTCAACTCCCCTTTTAAGTCAACTCCTTCACCTCCTGTAGAGTTCAACTCCCCTTTGATGTCACCATTGTTGCAAATTGCAAATGGGATTTGTGTCCTAGTAATTGGACATGACAATATTTCTCTTTTGTCATCTATCCTTAAAGATGCCGAAACATTCTAATAACTTTGTTTCAGTTCAAAAACTTTATTCATGACCTAAATCATTAAGTAATCTTCTTTGCCTCGCATTGTTTTTTACAAGATCTTGCCACTGGAAGGACAATAGGAACTGTTAAGGACCTTGTATTGCCTTAAAAACTCGAGAACCAAGGACAGTATCAATAGACAAACGGCTACCTCTTACCTCCAATCTTGCACTATTTTTGAATCCTCTCAAGATTGACTTCTCCATTGTCGTTTAGGGCATGTCTTTTTATGTTCTAAATTCCATGTTTCCTTCTTCAGTTTTCTAAGAGTTTGTTGAGTCATTCAAGTATGATGTATATCAATTTGAAAAGCATCATCACATCACATATCCTTCTAGTAATACAAAAGGTGTTCATTCTTTTGATTTGGTTCATTTTTTATTTATGGTGGCCTACATCAAATTCTAGTATATCTGGTGTTAAATGGTTTATCACTTTTATTGATGGTTGTACCCATGTCACATGGATTTTCCTCGTGAAAGAAAAATTTGAAGTTTTTACTTCATTGTCAAATTCTTCCACATGATAAACACACAATTTGAAAAGTCAATTAAATGTTTGTGTTTTGATAATGGGTGGGAATATGTAAACCAATAACATGTCTAAATTCGTTTCTCAAAATGGTATTGTTCATGAACTCAAATGTGTGTATACACTACAACAAAATAACATTGCTAAAAGAAAGATCAGGAATCTCCTTGATATGACACAAACCCTTCTCTTTCAAATGAAAGAATGTTTGAGACACTTGCTCATCCTGGATTGCAAAAGTCATGATTGTTGAAATGAAAACTCTTGAACACACTGTACATTGGGAGATCGTTCCTCTTCCCCAAGAGAAGTAGGAAGTTTGTTGCAAATGGGTATAATGCTATTAAAGTTAGTTCTAATGGCGAGACCGGTCGTCTCCAAGCCCGTGGCTAAAGTGTATACCTAGATATATGATCCTAATAAGGGTATACTTTTGGCCTTGTGGCCAAAATCAATATGGTTTGTTTCTTTCTAGCAATGGTTGTTATCCGTCATTGTCATTGGCATTTTCATCACTCGGACGTTAAAATTCTTTCATGGTTAATTGGAAGAACAAACTTTCATGCGACAACCTCCTTAGGTTTGTTTACTAGCTAGAGTCTAATGCAATTTGTAAACTTCATTTATCTCTCTATGAACTTGGCCAAATGGTACAAAATTGGGTTGAATTGCAGTGAAGCAAATCACTTAGTCTTGTACTATCGTAATTGGCATATTTCTTAGGTATATTAAGAGCCACCAAGTCAAGTTCTAATGTACAAATTGGCATATTTCTTAGGTATATTAAGAGCCACCAAGTCAAGTTCTAATGTACAAATATAACTGAGATACCCAAATTTTTGGATAGTGATGTTGATTGGGTAGAATGTCTCATAGACAAGAGATCTACTACCAGATATTGTATTTCCATTGGAAGAAATATTATCTCTTGGAAGAATAATAAACAAAACACTGTTGTTCAATCTAGTCCAAAAATAGAGTAAAGAGCTCTGGCCAATTGGTGTGAATTAAACAACTTCTAAGAGTTAAAAATTTGTCATATTCAACAATCAAACAGTTTTTCAAGTTTTCTTTAATCCAATGTTCCATGAAAGAACTAAGCATGTAGACATTGATTATCATTTTATTCGGGAGAGGCTAATAACCTAGGAAATTTCTACCAAATTTATCAGCTCTTGCACATGTCTTGACCAAGTCTTAGAAAGGGCCTCAAATTTAATTTATATGTCCAAGCTTGGGGGATATTAATTACATACTCTAGCTTGAGGGAGAGCGTTAGATGTTTAATATAATATTATTTTCCTTAGTGTCTACACAATTCCTGTTTTTGAGCTTCTATTCTGATTGTAGCCTGCTGCCATAAATGCCACAATCTGTTCTTCTTTTCTTTCTCTTAGTGTACTCAGTTTAGCTTTCACACACACACATACATATATAATATAAAATAGTTCAGTTGAGTGCTCAGAAACGTCACTCAAGCTTTTTGAATCCAAAACTTAGTCTCTGAACTGAATGATAACTTTTAGAATAAATAAAAGTACGTTATCATTTCTTAGATTATCATCTAAGATTAGTTTCCTCGTTATCTTTTAGGATTGATTACCGTATTTTCTCAACTTATCAATATTTGTTTATTAAAGTAGTTAGATTATAATTAGTATAAATAAGGGTTAGTTCTCCAGGTTTTATGAGCATATGTAATGCATCAATACATTGTAATACATATCAATTAATAGAAATTAGTGTTTTATTCTCTTTTATCTCTGTCTCCCTCTATACCTAAATCTGTATTTTAACATCACCAGAACTGCCAGTCCAAATTAAACACATAACTACCCCAATGGCAGTAGCTATAAATTTGAATTTAAACCTTTGTAAGCATACCTACGCTGCACGAATAGTTCTAAATGGTTGCAATACCATAATGGGTACATATCCAATAATCAACTATCACTCAAAAACAAGTCAGTCCACTTAAAGGACCTTGCTTTGTTACTAAGTAATTTTGTATACTATTAATGAAACTAACAGCTACTTCAATCCCCTTCAAACACATCATAAAAAAGGAAAGGAAATAAAAATTGTGTAGTTTTTAAAATTCTGGAGTCATTGCTCCCACTCTGGAAAACAAGTCACGACCTAAGTCTGGCCCAATCAAAGAATCTGGTCATTAATAATTAGTATTCCACACAATAACCCAAGTACAGTGACTGAAATTATGACAAAGCATGTAACAGATATCAAAGTTCAACTGACTGTTGTTGAAGGCATTAAAACAGTGAAATGCATAAAAGTAAGCAATTTTTAAGTCTTTGAAAGTTTAAATATTATAAATGCTATTATAATAAACTTTTTATTACACAAAAGCTTGCAAAAGTAAGAAACTGGGATGCATTGAAACAAAAAGAGCAAGATCACTTTATAACATTGTCTAGCTTTGTAAATATATTAGACTCACCCCCCAAAGTATTTCTTTCTGATGTATCTGGTTTGCAGCATCCTGGATGCTTCCACTGAGGGTAACAGCTTCTGGATCATCAGAAATTGAGCTCGGTTGTCCAGCTGTAACTGCAGTACAACAAGAATGAAATTAATGCAAAATGACAAGTAAATGAACAGAATTAACACACAACTTAAACGAGGAAAAGTACCTTGGAAGCTAACATGCTCATTGATAATACCAATTATTGAACTGGATTGCATACTATGTAGATGTTGCAATAGAAGCTCATAGGAATACTGCCAGAAGTCCAAAACATTAACTATCAGATTTTTCAATGTATAGAAAACCTAAACGTAATGATGAAAATTTCTAACAAAACTATAAATAAGGCCAAAAATGGTCTTTATATGGGTTTTTTTTTTAGAAACTGGAAATCAAATGCTAATAGCCAAGCATTTTTCCGAATAGAAAAGCATCATCAATATTAATAAAAAATAAAATTACACGAGAACAGTCAAACACATAAAAAAAAGCCTGAAAGGGGCCCAAAGTTCTGCCCAACTTCTCATGGATTATGAAACTAAGTGAAAAAAAATATTTAATCTGATGAGTACCGAAAGGAGTTACTGAAAAAACAGTTCAATTAAAGCATATTAACATACTAATCTAGGTAAATAAAGACATTACCCGACATATCTTTATGTTGAACTTACTCTGCCTAAGGGAATGCGCGAATTCCATTTCCTGAGAAAGAACAATATTGAAGGATTATATAGTGCTAGCTATCTAACAGTTTCAAGAAACATATAAAAGATATCATATTTTAGATAGAAACCAACCTCCAAATGAGTAGGAGAAAGAACTAGTTCCAATTTCTGAAGGTCCAGTGAGTGCAACATTTCATGGTCTTCACGAAAGGTATTGAAAAAGTTCCAAGCTGAGTATATCCAACAGAATCATGAATCATGTAAACAGAAGCATAAAACACATGTTGCACTAATGGCCACACTAGGCACTTCAAAATCCATCAAAAATAACATCAATAATTAATTGTTAAATATCTGTGTGAATAAATATTTCATACCTTCTTGAAGATGCCCTTTTGCCACAAGATCCATGAAGCAATGGATAAATACTGGATAAAGCACACGCAGCAACTCATGCTGCAAAGAAGTGGCAAAAAATATGTAAGAAACTGAAACATGGCAATTTCGTAAATGAACTTTAAACAAGACAGTAACCAAACGGCATGCTACCTTGTATGATTCAAGTGACCTGTATGCCCATGATCTTAGTCTGCCATATCCATCATGGTATCTCGCAGAACCTCTCTCCAATCTGCAAAATAAAGGGTTTTCATTCAAAAAATCACTCCTGAAAAGATTCGTGTTGAAAGGGTAATCTAGTGTACTATTAGTGCTAGAGATGACTATATTCTAAGAAAGTAAACCTCCTCTTCAGCTTATATGTTTGCTAACAGCTTTTAAAGGAAAACAATTTCAAAATCATATTTGTGCAATAATTTTCTTGTGAGATGCTAAAAAACGTCCAGAACAGATACTAGCGGCTTAAAAACACTTTAAATAGGCCAAGACTAACTGTCCGTTTCATCCTCTTGATTAGTTCATATATTTCCTAATTGAAAAAATTAAAATATTGTAAAAGCCAAACTAATTTACTACCTCATTCACAAAAGTAAAACTACACGCCTATCCTTTTTAACATAATTTGCATTGAAGCTCATCCTCTAAATTAACATAGAAGAGCAACCAAGACTGTTTACGGCCAAACAAATTAGCAACATGTAGCAATGTGGAAGGATAACTATTGATTAGAAATCCACAAGATCACAAATTCCTAAGTTTTACAGAGCACACATTGCATCTTCAAAATATGAAATTTAACCCAAATCTTAGGCACTAAAGTCGGAAAGAGCCCCCACTGCAATTTCATTGACATGTAACAGTTTAAAACTAAAATTTCCAATTGAAAAGTTTAAGTGCTTTTTCCAGTGAATTCAGAGTATGCCCCCAGTAGTTGAAGACCAATCACTCAAGATACTGCTATCTATAATTATGAAGCTTATTATCTCTCCTCATCAGAAACTAACAAAATAAAGAATATATAAAAAGAAAGACTCACAAACTATAAAGTTTTGAATAAAAGATAGTTTCATGGAATTAGAATTTGGTCACGGCTCATTATGTCGAATCTCCCTTTGAAAAACCCAACACTCCTGACAAATCTTTTTTCCGCTCAAACAGGCCGAAAAATCAAACTCCTAATCACATGCTTGAAGGACAAAGGCATCTCTCAGCCATACCTCGCATGATTTAAGCAGTGAGTATACTCAATTTTAAGTGATTCAAGCTTCAATTCTTGGTAATGTCACTTTAGAGATGAAATAAACCATATATGTATATCTATATCTATCTATCTTTCTAAATAATTAAAAAAAAAATTAATTTGGTGCACGCTTCAATTATTGACAGTAGCTCCATCGCTTCACGAGTGACACCAACACTGTGCGATTTTATGTGTAATTTTAAACTCCGATAACATACATAATATTCATAAGCACGAGGGTTTAAATTAAGACACCTAGCGACTGAAAGGTGGTGGAGTACTATAATTAGACATAAATTGAAAAGAAAAATTGAAAGGAAAATGATAGAGAGAGTGAATACTGAGCGCGATTGAGAGTGTCGGGTTGAAGAGAGGAATCGGTGTTGGAAAGTTGAAGTTGGTCATCGTTTTGCGCGAACCCTTTCTGCTTGAGGTACCCACTCACACAACCTTCTATTTGATCTTCGTCCATACCCACACCACACCACTCAACCAAATCAAACTCTGCTAACTATTTCCCTCTCTCTCTCTCTTATTTCAATATTTTCCCACAGACTGAACTTCACTGAAAAATATTGCTTCCCTCAATCGATCTAGTTGGGTGAATATATTATAGGATGTGAACAAATTTTTATAGTCAATTCCTAAGTATTATTTTACCATTTCTTTTTTTTCTTTTTTTATAAATATAAAATTTTATTTTTATAATAATTATAATACTCTTAAAAATAAATTGTTATGTAATTTTTATAATTATCAAAAACATTATTTTTGTATAATTATTTTATACTTTTTAATGTTTATTTTATTTATAAAATATATAATATGAAAATAATTATATAAATTTATTAACATAAAATATAACATTATATATATATATATAATTAATTAATGAAATATATCCTAAATTTTGAAAATATCCTTTGGACTGTAAAATTTGAAATATAATTTTTATATTTCAGGTTATATAATTCATAATATATTGTTCTAATTTTTTAATTCTGGAGTTTTGTTTTATATTCGAAATTGTATAATTCAAAACATAATTTTTTAATTTTTGATTGTAGAATTTAGAATAAAAAAAATTAAGGGGGATAGAGTTTTTTTTTTTTCATTAGAGCTGTAACGGTCATTTTGCTTAATGTGTGGATGTATAGGAAGAAAGTATGTAAGTGTAGAAAGAATATGTTTAAATGTTTAGAATAATTTATAATAATTTAGACTAATAATAAGCTTTGGGTTATGATTGCTTCTTTTCATGCTTCCATAAGTTCTTCCTGCACCTTTATAATATAGGTAAAATAACAATTTTGATCTTAGGTTAACACATAATTTAACTTCACCCCTAACTTTCACCTTCAATGCTCATTGCACCACACCTTCGTTCTTCCTCTATTATTGCTTCATTTTTCTTTCACGCTCTTTCATGACACTCATCCATTCAAAGTAAGTTTGATTTGTGTTTTTTATTTGGTTTACAATTTTGAAGGTTTTTGGTGTATGGGTAAATGTTGTGGATGCATTTTTTTTTTAAATGGTTTGTAACGAATTCTGCAATCCAATCAACAAAAGTTTTGTTGCATATACTAGATTGTAGAATTCAAAAATTTGGAATTATACTATATATAACAAAAAGTTTTGTATTAGATTGTAAAATTTGGAAATCAAATCTGGATTTGATATTCTCTTTCGAATTCTAATATCTGATGCATAACTTTTTTTAGTTTTATATGTCGAATCGTAGAAACCGCAAGATAAATCTAAATTTGATATTATCTTTCGGATTTTATAATCTGGTATGCTAACAAAAAAAGTTTGTATATCAGATTATACATTATAGGACACTCCTTTTCTAGGAAAAAAAATACTTTGCATGGACACAGTAATATTACAAAATATTATTAATGATAATAATGTTATTTATAGTTCTTTTATTGTTATTAATATACATAACATTAATTATAATTATTATTATTATAATATTAATGATAATAATATTAATAAAACTAATAATAATATTAATAATAATAATAAAAATGTTAGATATAATATCATTATTAATTGTAATATCAATAAAAAATATTACTAATATTAATCTTTAATAATGTTATTATTAAAAAATTAATATGGCGTAATATTATTATTAGTATTAGCAATTTTATCCACATATATAAGTTCATAGGTATTACTCATGGACATAGGTTTAATAGGTAATACCTACGGACCTATATCTGTGGATAATACATACGACCTATATTTGTAGATAATACCTATGGATCTATGTTCGTGGGTAATTTTAGAATTTTAATCATAATAATATTAACATAAATAATATTAACATAAATAATATTAATATTATTATTCATAATATAAGTAATATTAATAAAAATATCAATATTATTTGTTAACTTCAAAATAAAAATCAATTTAGAATTTAGTTTTAGAAATAAATAAGATAACACCTGAATATTTTTTTAATAGAAAAATTGTTTAAATAAGTAAAAATTAGTTATTTAGTTTTATTTTTATAATAACAACCACCAACTCTTTCTAAAAAGATATTATGTTTTATTTTTTATCAAAACTACAAACTATCTTCTTTCTCAAAGGTTGTTCTTCCCCCTTTTCTTTGCCTTTTCTCTAAAATTTCGTCTTCCTTCTTTATCAAACTGACGATCAGAGGTCATCCTAGACTCTTGGTGTTGAGTGGAGCAAGAGTGTCCAATCAAATTCTTGAACATAGTTAGATTGCTTGTGATTTTAGGTTTTTTGAACTCCTTTGAATATCTCTACTTTATAGAGATAAGGGAAGCTAGTTGCATGTTTTCTTATGTTAGTTTGAAATAGAGATTTATCTAAAATGATGATATTTGGTAAGGGAAGCTAGTTTGAATGTTTTTAGTAGATAATGTATTTACTTGTTTTTGTGAATTCGGTTAAGAGAATATAGTTTGAAGTTTGAATGTTTTTAATATAAATTTTAATTATTTATTTTATTATGAATTGGATGGATTTGAATTGAATGGAATGGAATGAGTGTTTATATATGGGATGATGTAGTATCAATGTTTGTGAATGATATAAAATGGTGATCAAGACATAATATCTTTAGAAAGGAAGATATCGTGTTGAGATTATTAAGATGTACATTGTTTAGGGATTTGAGCTAAGGAGGTATCCTGACTCTACTGATACATTGGATTCACATATATGAAGATTATCTGGTGTGGGTGGTGATAATCGATGGAGGTTCTGATATAATGCAAACAGGACAATGATATAGTAAGTATATTAATTAATGAAATGGTAGTTTTTCTTAAGTGTCTGTGAAATAAAAGAAAACTCAGGTGATGTAGGAATTAAAATAGCAACAACAAAGCAATGTTCTAGGCTCATCTGCAATAGATACCAAGAGAGGTTCAAGGGGATTGAGTAAGGAAGAAAGTTTCAAAGAGAGTGATTCACAAAGAGAGAGAAAAGGGCTCACCATCTATAACCTCCCCTCCACCATACTACTCTTATAACTACCCCATTATCTCACGTCCTTTCACTACTCATGTGCAGAGGTTGTTATGCATTATTGCCTGGATCTGTCTCCATGTGGCCATCAGTTTGTTGTCATCCCCCTCTTTTTTTTATTACTTGCATCATTACCTCTTCCTTTAAAAATGACCTTGTCCTCAAGGACAAATCGTGGATATTGAGTCTTCATGTCTTCATGATTCCCACGTTGCCTCTTCCTCAGACAATTGTTGTCACTTGATTAAGACTTGTTCTTGTCATTTACCATTATTTTTTATCATGCGATGTCCAAGAACGATATGAGGATATAATTGACACCCTTTTACATCAAGTGATAATGGTATTGGGCCATTTCCCTGGACGGAGGTGTCCTCACATCTCTTCAAAACTGATATGTGAAAAACTTGGTGTATGCGAGTAGTGGAAGATAGTTATAACTTGTAAGCTACTTTGCCAATACGTTAAAGAATGGGAAATAGACCAAAATACTTCATTGGCAGTTTTTGATTTTTATGCAAAGCAACTGAATGTTGGCGGTATGGTTGAAGTTTGACATAGACAAAGTCTCCCTCTTTAAATTTCAACTCTCTTCTTTTAATGTCTGCTCTTATTTTCATTCTTGTTTGGGTGCTATGCAAGTTGTTCTTTAATGTGTCCAGCAATGTATCCTCTGTTGTAATTGCTCCTGTAGTACAGGTGTGCCGAAGGCATTAACGCTATAACTCGGTGGGTCACGTCCAAATCCTGCCTTGTACGGTGTCATTCCAATGGCAGAATGGAAGGATGTGTTATAGTTGTATGCTGCCCAAGGTAGCAGTTTGAGCCAGTCTTTAGGATTCTCTTAAGTGTAGCAGCAAAGGTACATTTCAAGACAGCGATTCAAAACTTTTGTTTGGTCATCCGATTCAGGGTGATAGGCATAACTTCTTGCCAATCTAATTCCCAGTCCCTTGCAACATTGTTCTCAGAACTTATTAGTAAATTTTTTTTTGCGATCGGAGACGATTGATTGAGGAAGACCATGAATACTCACCACTTGTTTAATGAAAACCTCTACCACTTTAGGGGTAGTGAAATCTGGTGGCAAGGGTATAAAATAAGCAAATTTAGACAATCGATCAACAACTACTAAAATCACCGAATAACCATGCACTACTGGTAAGCCCATGATAAAGTCCATCGAAATATCCTGCCAAATTTGAGTTGGAATTGGTAATGGTTGTAGAAGGCCAACTAGTGGTAGTGTACAATACTTAGCTTGTTGACAAATTTGACATGCTTTGTTTAATCGATTTGGCCATATCTTTCCAAAATAACTGAGTTGTAATCTGAGCAAGTGTTTTCTGATAGCCACCATGTCCCCCCCAAAATTAAATCATGGAACTCCTGTAATACTACCTTTATTGTGTTGAAACTTTGTGGAATGATTATGTGATCTACCCAATACCATAAACACTTCTTTGCTGCAACTTTCCAGATTGCCTCTGAGTTTCGTGAAATCCCCTGTGGGTCATACTGTTTTAATTCCTCATGTAATTAGCTCAACAATGAACAATTCACTATCGTTAATGTTAAGAACGACCTGAATAAGTCATCAGCACTATTGTTAAAATTCTCTCTTCTCAATATAGTGTTTATTTCATATACCGAATTCTACAATCCGATACCCACAATTCACAAATAAATATATATATATATATATATATATATATATATATATATATATATATATATATCGGATTGTACAATTTGTTGATCTCCCGGAATGCACAATCTAAAAAGTTAAAAAAATAATATTTTGAATTCTGAAATTTAAAATAT
>Ga0209700_108393_pt1 | contig 13271 bp, 6 predicted proteins | sample SiratroredBW_FD_187528 | JGI IMG/M metagenome (GOLD analysis project Ga0209700, IMG submission 187528) | Root nodule microbial communities of legume samples collected from California, USA - Siratro red BW (SPAdes) (version 2) | ecosystem: Host-associated > Plants > Roots > Nodule | place: USA... | reverse complement strand
TTATTATTATTATTATTATTATTATTATTATTATTATTATTATTATTATTATTATTATTATTATTATTATTATTATTATTATTATTTGTGATTAAATCTGTGACTGAATGTTTGACCGATTTTGTGATTGAATCTGCGACTGAATTAGTGATCGAAATCAGTATCCGAATGTGTGACCAAATCAGGAACCGAATCTATGACCAAATCAGTGACCGAAATCAATGATCGAATATGTGACCGAATCAGTGATCAAATTTGTGATCGAGTATTTTAGTCACTGATTTGGTGAGTAACTGCGACCGAATTTTTTCGGTTACTGATTCGGTCACTAATAGCGACCAAATTTTTCAGTCACTAATTTCAGTCACTATTAAGCAATTTTCTAGTCGTGCATATTTGAGGTGTTTGATTCCTAGATTTCTGAATAAAGCAACATTTATTGGGGAAAAGAGTTACTCAAACTTTTTTAGTTAAACTTTTGTATAACTTTGGCTTTGGAAATTATATATATAGAGTGGATTAAACCAAAGTTATATAAAATTTATTTAAATATTTTATGTTCATGTAGAATGGGTTAAATAAACTCTAATAATATTTTATTCAAAAATCAACGTTAAATTGAGTTGCTTTTCTGTAGCTTTTTTCACTAACACAAGATAGACGTTAATTATGCTATAACATTAACTTCTTTCAGTTTATGTTCATTGTTAATCGACACTTCTCTCAGTTTGTATTCCTATATTTTCATTTTGTGAAAATCACCATTTTTCTAAATAATTTTTCTCTAGATTTTGGAATTAGTTGTTAATCATTTTCAAGATTCAAACCTGCCATAGGAGAGCTAGGAAAGAATAGAACATATCCATATTGAATGAATTCTTTACAATGTCTCACTGTAACTAAAAATAGAAAATATGAGAAACACTTAAAATAACACATGAAGGAAAGTCTAATGTTAAAAATAATCAAAAAAACATGTATTGATTTAAGTGTATGAACTCTTTAAAATGTAACAATTTGTTGCGTTTGAATATAATAACTATTTTTTTAATACAATTTTTGTCCCATATATGAGTAGCAATTATCAACAATCATGCCATAATTTACATAATATTCATGTTTGTGGGAAATCATGAACACATTATTAATGATCCTTCTTTTCTATGAGTATCATCGTGCAGTCTTATACATGTCATGAAAGAAAGGGTTCCTTCATGCAAAACACATTAAATGTCTATATAAATTTATTTTTGTGTTCCATTTTTTTTTTGTACTCATTTTGAAATCTTATTGTTCATAAATATCCTTCCTTCATGAGTGTCTTATTTACCCTGGTGATGTTCCCCAATTTGGTTGTCACTTTCTCTTCTATTCATACTGAAAAGGATTTTAGGTTGAGTTCATGAGCGAGGTGAATTGAATTTTCAAAAGATTTTTGCAAAATATGCAAAGAAATAATATAAAGAATAAAAGTCTTTTATCAAAATGATCAATAGTCAGAATTTTAAATGCACAAAAAAAATCAATTGAAGCGCAAAAACAATCTATTAAAAATCACTCACAGAACAACCACTACAAGAAAAAAGCTATTTAGAGACCAATTTTTAGCTACCAAATGAAATTGTTGCTAATTGTGACTAAAATAGCCACCAAATTAGATTTTTGTTGCTAAATAACTACAAAATAAAAAAAATGATTGATTAGTGACCAATTAAGTCAACATAATTGGTATCTAACATTAGCTACCAAGGTTTTAGTGACCTACACCATTAGATTCTAAATTAGTTTCTGACTTAATTAGATATCAATTTAGAATCTAATGGTATAGGTCACTAAAACTTTGGTAGTTAATGTTAGATACCAATTATATTGACTTAATTGGTTACTAAATTCATATTTTGTAGTTATTTAGCAACCAAAATTTAATTTGGTAACTATTTTGGTCATAATTAGCAACCCTTTCATTTGGTAGCTAAAAATTAGTTTCTAAATAGCTTTTTTCTTTATTGAACATATAGAGATTCAATGAATTGAAAAATAGAAACAATCAATTGAAATATCTAGTAAAATACAGTTTTACAGAATCAATTAATTGAATCAGGAAAAAAGTCAATTGAATAGTAAATGACACAAACACTATCAGACACTCTAATTAGGTAAAAAAACAAAATTGTGAATGTAAAATCTTGATATTCTTTAAAAATAAATTTAATAAATTAAAATAAAAAATCAATTGATTAAAAATCTTGAAATAGAAAACTAATATTCAAACTGAAATCAGTTAAACAGCAGAAACAATCAATTAAAAAATGTCACAAAATGCCAAAGACAGAATGCAATCAATTAAACTACACACTCAAACAATTACAAAACCTCAAGAGTTACAACAACAACAAACACAATTAATTGAAACTAGAGAACAGTTAATTGATTTTTCAAAAATGAAAAATTGACACAGAACAAATCAATATGTTCCCAAAAAATTCAGTGTGATACAAGAGAATTAACAGAAACCAAAAGCAATTTATTGTAGAAAAAAATAGACACAATTGTTGTAAACAAAAAATCAATTAATTGAAACCCGAAAACAATAGATTGAATATTTGACAACAGAGAGAAAAATGCACAAAATCAAATCGCGATCCAAGATAGGGTCAAGAGAGAGCAAGAACGCCAAGAATTATATGGGTTCACTCTTCCTCAATAGCTACATCTAGTCTCTTTCCCAACAAGCAAACCAGAGCAAATAGTTTATCACTAACGAAGAGCTTCAAGATCTACAATCTTGATCTTTCTTGAAGGAAACTACTTGAATTCAATAGACCCACTCAATAATTCTTAATTATCACTGTATTTCATGCACAAAGCTCTCTTAATTTGGTTCTATATCAGTTCTCTATAAAGTGAAAGTCCTCTTCTATTTTATAAAGCCAAACTATTATAAAACATAACCAACAGTCTCGATTCAATCGTTTGAATTTGAAAATCAATCAATTTAATTTTCTAAAAATAGAATTTTCAGCAAATTGATTTTCGAAAATAATTAATTACAGTACTTTGTAGACGAGGTTTTCAAAAAAAAGATTAAACCCTCACTTAATAGTACTTTCAAGCTCTTTCAAATGGATCAAAATGCATGCTCATGGTTTTGAATCACATACCGACTCACATATACCTACGACTAAACCAATCCCAAATGATCTTCATTCTTAGTCCAAGTTGACTTCATAAAATCCTATAAGAGTTGTAGTGCTAACACAAACTATATGTGCTTCTACCCACTATGTTTTCTTCACGGATTCCTCTTATGATGGTAGTCCCCTTATTGATAAAAAGATTGCCTACATTGGAGAAGTATTTTTTGATCAATGAGTCACATTGATTATTTCTCTTAGAGAGATCTTATAGAGATTTTGATCCCTCCTCTTCGTAGTAATGTAATTGTGTACAGGTTTTTGACGTGATAGTTATTAAACTTGTCATCATCACATCTAAAACCTAAAATAAGCATAAATTTAAACTTGTCATCATCATCATCACATCATCACATCATCCTTCCTCTTTCGCATTATCAATTTAAATTGTTTTTAATTTTTATCTAGTTTGATCTTCAAAAAACACTCTAAACTTTTTAAAAGCAATAGAGACTTGAGATTTTGTGTGAAGTAAACAAATTCAAATGTATTCGGAGTAAGCATAAAAAAAGAATATATAATAATTTACACCAATAGACACATCCACAAGGGCAAACCCCACACATATATATACACGAGTGGTAGAGTATTAGTATAGACGGTATCAGATGAAGTAAAAGAAAGTTAATCAGCTTTTCCCATAACGCGACAATAATAATAATAATTATTATATATAAAAAAGTACACATTTATTTTCATCAAACAATATTATATATATATATATATATATATATATAACATTGTATAATATATTATGTCTAATCCTTACATGTGACAATCAAGCATTATTATACATTATTTCTAATCCTATCTTTCATTGAAAAATCAAACATAATGGAGTGGATTATTACTTCATAAGGATATCGCGTCTAGATTTATCAAATCTAATGTATAATTTACTAACATATTCACCAAATCTTTAAAAGAAGTGATGATGGATTACATTTATAGTAATTTTGACACATATTACTTATGTGCTCCAACTTGAAGAGAGGTATTATAATTATATAAATAAGGAATTGATTGTATATAAAATGAAATATTGTTAAAATTATAGAAATAAGGAATTTATTCCGAAGAGTTAAGAATATCTAAATTATATATATATTATATATATATATATATATATATAAATTATATATATATATATATATATATATATATATATAATATTCACACATTTTTATTTATTCTTGTATCATATCTTTATTTTAGAAGATATTAAATCATTTTTATTTGTTGTATTGATTTCTTTTTCTTAATACAAATAATATATGGTTTCCACCTCAATTTTTTTCTCTTTTCTAGAGTTTAACAAATTTTATTTGAAATTTTCAATATATGAAGTTATTCTTTAGTATAAGGACAAATTAATATTATATCTTCTCTAGCGTGAATTTTCATAATTAGATATTCAAACAATTTTGTGTTTATATCAAGGTGACATTGTGTACTTGGAAAAAGGTTATAAATAAGTTAATATTACAAAATAGTTATATTCTATCCCCGAAGGATATAATAACTTAACTAAGAGTTATTTTATATACTTTAATTTGGGAAAGAATACACTAACTATTGATTGTTTTAATAAAAGTCTTAAAAAACATTTATGTACGACTTTCAAAATAAACTATTATATGAGTGTATTGAATATGTAACTAATAGTTTTGTAACAATTTTTTTTTATATGTTTTTATAAGTTTGAGATGTTATTTCAATATATATATATATATATATTATAAAATAAACTATAATCATGTGTACTTACCCGGTAGCTTGTCCAAGTTTACTTGTACCTGTCTCGGTTCAACCTAGTTATCTTGTCACCACCTCATTATAACCGCCGGTTACATGATTGGATAATAATTTGTTATTCTAAATATCCCTTACCTTTATGGGAAATTATGCCGACTTCAATGACAAGGTTTATAAATGGCATCACAATATACAGGAAGTATCATCTTGGTCATACACTTTTTACCTTCATACTTAAAAGAACACTTTTATGCTCTTACTGACTTGAGCGTTGAAAAGTCTTTTGCAAGTGACCCCCCGTTTGGTTCAACATCCTGGACTCGGTCGCCGACTTCACCAGTGTAGACGATTCCCTCTTGGGTCAAGTAAGAACATCATGTTTAATGAGTTAGATATAATTGGTTATATGTTAAACTAAGATCTAAATATTTGAGACTTTACCTGAGTTACATCTAAAGATAGTCTTAATTTAAGGTAAAACCTCATAACACTAGTGGACTAATATCCACTCAAAAGAAAATTACTGTAAAATTATTTGTTTAATCATCAAACGACTTTTTTTACCTAATTAGCAACTTTTTAGGTTTTATTTCTATTAATAGCACCTTTTATTTTTTATTTTCTTCAATAACACTTTTTATTCTTTAATTCTTGAAATAACATTCTTTTTGTTTTCTGCAATAGCACTTTTTTTTAATAGTTATTAAAAATTGTGATTATTAGTTTATTAAAATTAAGATAAAAAATAATGTAAAAATAGTTAAATTCAAATTAAAAAAAGAATACCAAGAAAATAAAATTAAATATATTATAGGTTTTTAAACTAATTAATTATAATAGGAAAAAAATGATAAATTATTTATTTTATATTTTATAATAAATTTAAATTTGGAATAATAAATTACATTAAAATAAATTATAATAATTTTGTGATTGTATTTTTATATTAAAATTGATATTGGAAGAAAAAAATTATAAAATTGTTATTTTAATTAAAATTTGTATTTTTAGTTTATTTAAACAATATCTAAATAATTAATGGCAAAAATCAAATAAAAATTTGATAAAGATAAAATTTGATTTTTGATAAAGATTAATTTTGATTTTTGATCAAGATAAAATTTTGTTTTTGATAGAGATAAAATTTGATATTTTATTAAGATATCATTTGAGTTTTTATAAAGATAAAATTTGATTTTCGATAAAGACGTAATTGATTTTTTGATAAAGATAAAATTTGAGTTTTGATAAACATAAAATTTATGTTTTATTTCACACAAAGTATTTTGTGTACCATTAACTAAACTATTTTATGAATATATGACTGTCATTTATTTTCCTCTTTATGTTCAACGTGTATTACATCATTTTAATAATTAAAAATTTTAAGTAAAAACCATAACATTTAAAAGCAATTCATAAATAAATTAAATTTTATTTGAAATTTTTAAACTATTTAATTAATATTTATTTGCAAAAATACTTTAACAATTTTATTTTATTTTTGCTATTAATTATTTTGATATATTTTCAACAAATAAAAAATACAAATTTTAACTTAAATAACAATTTTATAATTTATTATAATTTTTTCTTCCAATATCAATTTTTAATACAAAAATACAACTAGTAAATTATTATAATAAAATACAATCACAAAATCATAAAAAAAATATAAAATAAAAAAATAATAATCATAATTAATGTATTGAGTGTATATTAATTAAAGAATAAAAAAATAAAAGAGTTTTATTTCAAAAACTAAACAATAAAGAGTCTTATTGAGAGAAATAAAAATAAAAGATTTTATTTAGAAAAATAAAAATTAAAAAGGTACTAATTAGGTAAAAAAAAAGTCTCATCAAACAATATAACTATTAATTATACATATTAAATATCATTTTTTATTAAGATAATATAATTAATGTTATCTATTGTATATATTTAATATTTTAGATAATATTAATAAATTCATTTAATGTATATTTAATGCTATGTTAACAATTGTATACCATGTTATTTCAATTTATAATTAAAGAAAGATAAGACTATTAAACCAAAAAATCATAAAAAAAAATAAAAGTTATATAGAACAAGAAATAGGAAAGTTAATAAAAAACATATCGGTAACAAACATTCTCGATCTTTGTTTGAAATGTTATTTTTTAGAATAAGTAACCATGAGAAACAAATATTGCCATATTTGGATTCAAGAAAATTAAAAATTTCTTTTATAAAAATATCCTCTAAGTTTTATTTCTTAATTCTTTTTCAAGTTTTAATTTATTGAACATTAATTGCTTTTTTTAGTTTTGGCAATAATTTATTATTCAATTAAAAACATTATTAAATATTTTTAACTTATAATAATCCTTTCTTCTTGTCCTTCCATATCCATCTCAGTATACATCTATATATAGCTTAGACTCCAAGAGTTTTCTATTCATTTTTCATCAAAAGCAAAGATAGTCCTATAACTTTGAATATTTAGAACTTTAAAAAATGGAGGACGTTGATAGAGATGAAGAAGATGAAGATGCTTTTGTGAGAGTAGATGATATTACTCAGAATCAAATCAAGAAAGTACCAAAGGTATTATATATAATATCTCTTTTCTAATTAATCATAATAGATCTTTACTAGCTGGTATACTATGTTAAGAGAAAGCAAGATAACACCTTTTGCACAACGGATAGAGCCTTCTTGCTACTGCATATTCCATGTTTGAAGGCACTCCAGTAACATTACAGGCCCTACTTGTGTTCCTGATTCTGCATCTGAATTCCATAAGTCTACAGGTGGAGAGTGAGATTCAGATACATGTGAACACACGCTTCCCATCTGTTTTGTACCAAAAGCCTCCGACTTCCTCAAATATTTTGAATTAAAAATAACTTCCTCAAATATTTTGAATGAAAAACGAGTTGGACAGAGATCACAAGTTGTTTTGTAAAAATATGACTTAACATGCTAGGTTCAGAATTGTAACACTTCTTTATGAATGATGCAGGGATTACGTTGCTGAAATGCGCCAAATAGACTTCAGCATATGTTTACCGCATTCAGTAAACGGGTCTGACTGAACCATCACTCCCTCCACTAGTTGTCAAAAGATTCCGATCATGGAGTTGTAATGTGTGTCGAGGAGAAAATGTGTTTGCAAGAGTGATTTTGCAAGAGAAGTAATTGACTTGACTGCCGATACAGACAACAGGGAAAGTGATCATATGCCAATAAATGAATGATATTCAGTTTTCAATTAATGAAATAACAGGTAGCTTCAGAATCATCATAAAAGAGTATTTTTGTTTAATAGTATCAAAATCTTTGACTTGGTGTTCTCTATTTTCTCTAGACCTTGGTCCTCACATGGAGAATGTTTTGAATCAAGTATCAATAATGTTGGATCTGTGTCCAAGCCTCATCCAAGAAATGCAGACAAATGAAAGAGGTCAGTTAATTTATTCAACTAAATATTCATAAGGTAGTATAACAACAATTTTGAGTAACCAATAATAATAATAATAATAATCTTATACGTTTCATAATATTTTCTTAAAATTACATGAAAACTATGATTATATTATCGTAAAGCATGTCAATCAGTTTTAATAATTATGCTGTAAATTGGTTACGTGTGTAGGCAGAATGAGAGGGCAGATGAGATGCACTTGCCGGGGAGTATCCGAACGAGGAGCATTGGATTGTAGAAAGTCTTTAAACTATTCATACCATTACTCAAATAAGCGGAGACTTTAGTGTTTATGATCCTTCGAGAAGTCTCACCCTCACCCTCAAAATTATGCATACAATGATACAAATAATATTTACAAAACAATATCCCTTTAGAAATTTGTATTCCTGAAATAAATCTGTTAGATATATTATTCTCTCAAATTGACAACAAATAAATATTCTATATAAGAAGAACGACAAACAAGTTTCTAAGTGTTATTTCTATTCTATGTAATATTATTTATAATTTTTTTTCCCATAGTAATGATCATGTAAGAAGAAATAAGTCTCAAACTAATTGTTATTTTAATTTTTCAATATAATATTATATATACTTTCTACTTGTATCCTTATTATATAAGTATCATTTTAACTTTTAATTTTAGTGATAGATTAATTTTGTGGGATTATTGTTCACTTCCACCTGTTTATTAGTCTTTTTTTTTTCTTGTGTAAAAGAGCCTAATAATTGGTAAAATAAGGTTTTATTACATCTTTCAAGTAAAAGAAAATGAATAATAAGATTAATTTTATAAATTGTTATTCTCTTTTATTTATTTACTTGTTTTTCTTAGTTTATGTAAAATATTGTATAACATGTTTTTTTGACACGTCGTTTTAATAAAGTTGCATCATATAATATGGTTTATTCTACTTCAGAAGTTCAATAAAACAAAACCCTATACGATATATTAATATGTACATTTATTATAAACAGGTTCGTCATCCCTTAGTGATATATAAATATAAAACGTAAAGAAATAAAAGTATTTAAAAGATCATATTTTTGTGCTGGGTAGATAGATTTGTCAGAATAATAATTGTCCATATAAGATAATATCATATTACTTTACTGGTACAAAACCACATGATAGAATAAAATATCGGTTAAATTAAAATTACGGTAAATAAAAATATAGTGTCATTTTTTAAATTAGATGGAAAGATATTTCGAAGAATAGCTAGTCTCTAATATATACTACAATGGTTGTTCAACTAATGTAGTATGTTAAAAATTTTCTATAACAGTAAAATTTATAGTGATTTCGGAACCAGTGTTCTATGATCTCTAAAACCGCGGTAAATTATGATTTTTTTATCAGTGATTTCACTCTTTTTAATATGGACTTAGTATTTTTATTTTTATTTAATATGATACGCTTAGGTTTTTAATTCTCTTCCATCAAGCGTGAATTGAATTTTGCCACGAGCTTTCTATTAAAAAGAATACACTTTTTCCACACACTTTCCTAACCGTTGGGGTCTTTACCACAATGGGGGCATATTTGTTTGTGTCTGATCTAGTCACCTTACTACCACCGTTAGAAAATTTTCTTTCTTGAAATCAAATATCTTTTTAATTAGATATATTACAAAATCATAAGGATTCTAAGGACCAATAAATATACCTATTAAAAAGAATAAAAATAAAGATAGGCAACACAAAAAGACTACAATGTGCACTATAAAGCATAAAAATGCATTATAGTACTATATTAATCATTATGTTACTAGTACATGACTCAATTTATATCCTACAAGAGAAATCCAGTTTACATATGGCCAAAATTTGAACTTAATATGCAAAAATTTGTATTTAATTTGAATTTACATACATATTATGTACGGACAAAAATTATACGTAAAATCCTTGTAGGTTAAACTTATATACGGACTTCAAAATCTATAAATAAGTTCCTGTAAATAAATCCGTACATAATATTCATATGTAATTACATAATATTCATATGTAATTACATACCCATATGGTCCGTATCCATATATAACCTACGCTTTTTTAATTTCAGCACCCTTCCGAAGTTCCTGATGCCTATTCATCGAGTACTCAATTCAAGTAGTTCATAAATTCATGATATACATTCAAACAGTACTACAATATAGAAGCAGTTGTGAATTCTTTTTTTTTTATAATTTAAAACAATATCAAAGCTGTTCATAAATAAAATTTGAAAACTTATCTAAAAAAATCAAACATAATAACATAAATTTAAGCATAATAGTGTACCTCCTAATCAAAGAAATTCAACTAGAATAATACAAATATTCAAATGACACAATAAAATCCTAACACATGTCTCATTATTCTTTTATAAATTAATAATTAGTATACTGATTATGGGATGAATTATGTTAATTGTCATATGCTTATTCATTCTCCTTCTAATGATTTTGTTGGTGACGGTCTTTTTGCTGAAAAATATGTTGAGCAAACTGTTGTTAAAGGGGTAGGTAGTGGAGGATTACATCAATAAATTCCCGGATGAACTGGAACTGAGAGTTCATTTTATGAATTTGCTTCTGACTAATAGACAACGGGTCCTCATTAATAACATGTCATTATTTTAATCGATCAATCTTTTTATATTTAACTTGCTTATTAGAGCATGCTTCAATCTTCAAGTTTAATAATGGTGTATAGTGAATTATAGGTAACTTAATGTGATCCAGGAAAATTCGTGTCCTTACTAGAAAGATAGAAAAAAAAAATATAGAATGAGCTACTAGTATTTGACTCAATTATTCAATCCAAGTTGTAAAATTTTAGCCTCACTATAATCTAAAATCCAAGTTGTAGAAATAGTCGCTGGTTGGTCATCTTATTCCATGGATACAATATCACTGAATGGATTGCTTTACCTCTTAATTTAATATTTTTTGGCATATCATTACAACAATCCCACAACAATCTTTGACTACCCTCCATGGCCCAAGGTTTATAAGATTATTTGCACTCTACATCCTAATGCATGTTTGTAACTATCTATACATAATTCTATGATTTCTAATGATAATATTTTAAACTTTCCCAAATTGTAAAACAATATAGAAAAATAGAGAAACAACAACAATATATTATCCAATCATTCAATCATAATTATCAGTGGTCGATTATTAGTTTTGATAATGGATTAAAATATAGATAAATAATTGAATTAGTTCTTCTCTAAAAATAATCAATTAACACACTTAGCAATTGATCAACATGTTCTTGATTGTTTTCAAAAAATAAGGAGACAAATAATAAATTAACTAGTTAAATATAAAGAACATTTTTTCCTTATATTCACCTTCCTTTTAGAATAATCGATTAACAAATTTACATAATTGATTAAATAAATCTAAATAAGTTTTAAACATATTTTACAAATCTTCTATGAATTGAACTTTTAGTTCAATCTAAGATAACATATATTATACTTTAGAAAGCATCGTTGGGAACATTTAAAGGGATAAATTTGAATTATTTTCATTTTTTCGAAGAGTGCATCTAAATGTTGATGAATTTTTTATAATGCCTCAGTGCAACTCAACAAAGAAAATGTGAGAAACACTTGCAGTAACACATGAAGGAACAACAAATGTTAAAAGAGCTAGAAGTCATGCATTGATTCAAGAGTATAGAATTTGTTGTGTTTGAATATGATAATTATTTTTTTTCTAATACAGTTTTTGTTCCATTTGTGAGTAACATTTATGAACAATCATGGTATAATATACTTTTAATATTCATTTTTGTAGGTAATCATGAACACATCATTAATGACTGTTCTTTTCTATGAGTGTCATTGTGCATATGTTGTGAAAGAATGGGTTTCTTCCTCTATACACATTAAATATTTATATAAAATTATCTTTGTCCTCCATCATTCTTTTGTGTTTATTTTGAAACCTTGTTGTTCATAAATATTCTTCCTTCATGAGTGTCTCATTTTCTCTACCCATGTTCCTCAGTTTGGTTGCAAGTTTCTTCTCAATTCAAACTAGATGTGCTTCTACCCATTATGTTTTCTTCATTCTCTAATTCTCTTGTGATGGTTGTCTCCTTATGGATAAAACGAGAAGAATTTTTCATCGAGAGTCACACTGATTATTTTCTTTATTTTATGATGATTTTAATCCCTCCTCTTTCTAGTAATATGACACGGTAGAATTTTTCAACCAAAGTTATAATATAATAATAATAATAATAATAATAATAATAATAATAATAATAATAAAAGTTGTAGATATAAAGTAAAATAAATTTGAATACAACTATTAAGATAGAAATGAATGTACACATTTATTTTCATCATACAATATTATATACATATATATAACTTTGTATAATATATTACGTCTAGTCCTTGTAAATGACAATCAAGCATGGTTATACATTATTTCTAATTTGGTTTTTTTTAGAGAAATGAACACATAATGAGGTGGAACATCACTTCAGAAGGGAAAAAATAGTGTTTGAAAATATCACCACTAGATTTATCAAATCTAATGAATAGTTTAATAACATATATTTACCAAGTCTTTAAGATGACTTATGATGTATTATATTTATAACAACTTTGATACATATGATTTATATGCTCTAACATTAAGGAAGATATCATAATTACAAAAATAAAGAGTTGATATATATAAAAAGAAATATTGTTATAAATATATAAATAAGAATTAAATTCTATATAATTAGGAATATCTAGATTATATATATATATATATATATATATATATATATATATATATATATTATATATATAATATTTTTTTTTTTTCTTTTATTATATTTTT
>Ga0209700_108392_pt1 | contig 13277 bp, 6 predicted proteins | sample SiratroredBW_FD_187528 | JGI IMG/M metagenome (GOLD analysis project Ga0209700, IMG submission 187528) | Root nodule microbial communities of legume samples collected from California, USA - Siratro red BW (SPAdes) (version 2) | ecosystem: Host-associated > Plants > Roots > Nodule | place: USA... | reverse complement strand
TATATATATATATATATATATATATATATATATATATATATATATATATATATTAGAATATGTAGGATGAAAAAAAAATAATAATCACAATGGAAAACTAAACTGATCTAGAAAAAACATTTTCTTTTACATCAACTAAAATCACATACGGAATCAGAGTAAGCAAAAAATATCCAATATAATTTTTATATGTGTTGTCTTTCTGTATTTAAAGAAGGATTTTGCAATCATTGATAAAAGAAGTGTGTGCCTTTCAAAGAATCGTTGCTTGTGTTTAGGGAACACCTTCCCAATCATTGTTAGAAATAATCCCACAGCTAGAAAATAGTTGCAAGTTCTATATTTTGAGAATGATTTTTCAAAAAAGTTATCAACGGTAAAAATATTATTATATTTAGGTTAACAACCAACTAAATTAACAAATTTTTAATATTTAGTTTTTTCAAAATTTTGAATTGTTAATCCGCTTACTTTTGTGGGTGTGGTGCACCTACCCCACCACAGCAATTTTCAAACACCTTAAGAAGGAAAATAATTTATTTTCACGTGAAGCAGCTACTAGAGGCCAATCTTTGGAAATGCACTTTACCTTTGTTGAAGATGTGACTTATGTAGTTATGCTTCTTTCCAAATGATAAGGCCACGTCAAACACACTAAGTTGGTGCATGCTTCTGTTCTCCAATGTGTGGTTTACTGTTGTAGCTTGTTTGAATGAGAAAAAAAAATGGAATTTCAAATTGATGAGAGATGGAGAAACTAAAAACAATGTCATCAAATTCTTCACAGCATTCGATTTTATGTTTGAAAAAAAAAAATTCTTTTCTTTTCTATGGTAGAAGTGTAGGCACACTTCCCTTTCGAAAAATATAACGAATGACCTTTATTACGATTGAAATTTTATTTAGATTATTGATGAGATGTTGGAGTAATAATATCTTCTGTCACTCTTAAATATGATGGAAATAAAATTATTTTAGAAAGTAAAATTTATAAGCTATTTTTTTAATTGATAATATAGAATTAAGCATAAAAAAATAATAAAGTTATTTCAACCTATTTACATCAAAACATAAATCTCATAGGTCTAACATAGCATTGTGTAACAAAAATACATTTAGATATAGCCTAAAAGTGTCTATAGAGTAATATATCACGTTACAAAAGTGCAGGGTCACATGTTCCTTGCATCACTGTTGTTTCAAAACAATACAATTGCCTTTGCGAATTTATCATTTTTGACCCCTGCTTTTGCAAGAACAGCAACACGAACAAACATTCAACTATTACAGAGTAACCCCAAGATTGTTCCCATTACACAAATATGTTTATACAAATATTTTTCACTGTCGCTACCCTTTGAACCCAAATGTTACACCCTATCATTTCATATTAGGATATCAATTTCATGCATTTCAATGATTTTAAACACCAATGAGAATATAAAAAAAATATTTATATTTATTACTTATAATATTCCTATATTTTGATTGTATCATTACAAATACCTCGATCACGTTACATTTTCTATTCTTAAAAATAATTTCATTTTCGTGTTTTCATGTATACCAAATAACTATCTATAACATTTTCCATACACATCTCCCTCTCTTTTCCAGGCCAGCTATTATTATGAATTTTAAGAAGTATTGTTTGGGCATATTGTAATGCACAAGTTGAACTCATAACCATTTTTTACATAATTGTACATGTAAAAAATAAATGACTCATATTTTCCTCCTAATAATTACACATACATAACATTCTCAACTGGAATTCGTATTTTAATTAAATTGTCTCAAGTTGGTAACCTATTCAAAATTACTCTTTTGACACAGTGTATTTTAAGTTTTTCGTTCCTTTCCACACTCTTGTTCATCAAGATTACCTTTAGGCCCACTTTGCTGGATAGCTGTATAGGAAACCTCTATCATAATTTTTTTTCCACTGAAACCATGTCTTTTCCCACTCCAAATTTCACTTCCACACTGATTTAGCCACTCCCCTACTTCTTCTAATTCTAATGTTAGACCATTTTGCATAGATTAGTATAGATTATAACAAATTCATCTTTAAGTGGCCTATTCCCTACCCAATAGTCATCCCAAAACAGAATTTATTACCTCTTCCAACTTTCCATGTAATACTCCCATTAAACCAATTTTCATCTTTATTATCACCACAAATACTTTTAAAACCCCTCTACTATCTACTCCACTATCTAGACTATTTCTTATTAGAGCTAACTTGATTTAAACTTTTCCAAAACCTGTATTTGAATTCTATAATTTCCTTCCATCGTCTTTTTTCATTATTAGTGAGCCTTCATCGGAGAGTGTTATTAAAGCTAAAAATATATTTTATGCCTAGACCCACTTAACTTACTCTTGCAAATTATTGCCCACCTAACCTATATTATTTTATTCTTTAATAGCTTTCCATCCCCCACAAAATCTGTCGTTGAGTTTTTATGATCTCGTTATTGAGAGATTTAGGGACCTTAAACATTTGATAAAAAAGAAAATAAACATTAACGAAAGTGTAGATTTTATCAAAATAATTTCCTTTGCCATAAACATAAGCCTCCTATTCCATCTAGATAACTTCTTTTTTTATCTCGTCTAATAGTGCTTTCCAAAAATATACTCTTTTATGATTGCTAAATATACTCTTTTATGATTGCTTAGGGTCTAACAACCCTAAACCCCTGAACAAACAAAACAAAGATTTAAATATTTAAAAGGGGAATGAAGAGTAGAAATTGTACAAATTTAAAATAATGGTCCTATTGAAAGAGTATTTGTATCTTAAATATAATTCCTTCATATCTATATTTTCTTATATTTGTAAATACGATGAGTTTTAGTTTTAGCCTTTCATCATTTAATAATAATAATAATAATAATAATAATAATAATAATAATAATAATAATAATAATAATAATAATAATAATAATAATAATAATAATAATAATAATAATAATAATAATAATAATAATGTTAAATAACTTATTCCTGGAACACTTAAATCTAGGGTTTGAGACGACCTTATTGGCGTCTTTCTAACATTATTTTAACATCAATTTTTCACGTATTTGAGCTATATCTCTCAATTTAAAGTAAGGTGAATATGTAAATCTTTCTATAGCATATTTTGAACTAAAGATTTTTACTATGTTATGGTACATTATTCACTTATTTTAAAAATGACATGAATATTGTAGGGTTGTTTTTGTCTTGTTATTCTTAATTTTTCCTAAATAAAAACTGCCCTTATATGTTAATGACATTTGTTAAATTTCTCCTCATTTTCAAGTTATTTTTTGAGATTTAAAAATAGTTTTAATATCTCTAGCTGTGTTAAGTTTGTTTTCTCTCGTTCAAACTTCAAAACTTCTTTTGGTCTTTTGACTCAAATGTTTTATACGAATCATTGCCAAAATGAATATTTTAAAAACATTTGATTAGAAAGAGTACAACTGAAATAGATTGTCATATAAATAAATTAAACTTTATTTCATGTAAACAGATATTCATGACAAAGACACTATCGAAATAGTTTTCAAATTACAATAACTAAAATTATCAATTTTAAATTTAGAGGATAAAAATAAACTTATCTAAAAATGTATGAGAATAAAATTATACTTATTTTTTTAGTTACTTAACAATATACTCTTTAATTATTTAAGATTATATTGTCTACTTTTATAATTAAGATAATAAACTTTAAACATTAATAGGGAAACATCAGCCCTATTTTTTAATCTTAGTTAGTTGCATTATCACTTTAGATACAATAACAAACAATTGTTAATCAATTTTGAAAAAAGTGCTTAAACTTTTAATTGATTAAGCCTGAAAATATATCATTTTCTCTTTGAAGAATTGCAACTCACGCGTTGGTATGTGTGATGTGTAGGTGTAATTCCATCTATATAATGCTCCACTTCTTATTGTTCTGAGCAGACATTAAAAGTTGGAAAATAATTACTAGTTGTCTAAAAATTCAAATGTTTTTGTCTGACTAAAAACACCATCACCCTTTTGAATAAACTGCGTCTATTTTCCATCAAAAGAAAAAAAAAAAATATATATATATATAAGGTTAGCTTTTTTCAGTTGAAGAGTATGAACTCTAGCAACTAGATTCAAATCCGTTATTATTTTACTTTGAAAAAATCAAAATTTTCTGTTTTCATAATTTTATATATATATATACATATATATATATAATGGTAGATGCGGGAATTGCAATATGAACATACAATCATTTATATTATTCTTCTTAAGAAATGAGAATAAAAAAAAAAAATCCTCTTTTGTTCAAATTTAAAGTAAATTACACAATCAACAAAAAAAAAATTACAATAAAATCGAACCACTATATGCTACGTTGGTTGCTATCGATATATCATTCTCAATATTTGATATTAATTATCTTTTATTTTCGTGCATCTAATATTTAATCTATACTTATGCATTTATTATGAAGCACAAATAAAAATAGATAAAATAAGAAACCTCGTAATTATTTTATTATAATTCAAGAAATATTACGGTTAGGATATTATATATTTATATCTATATCTCTCTCTATCTATCTATATCTACCTATAGTGGTTAAATTCAAAGTCAAACCATGCTGGTGTTTGTGCCATAGAGTTTTCTTTCTAAGTGAGGGTACCACTGTACCGAAAATTGTGTAGTTTGGATAGTTATTAACTTTTAAATTCTTCTTATAAAAAAGGAAACCTTTTGAAATCTTCTAATTTCCTCTAGGACCAGTCAAATATAGCTGTTGACAATGCAGTTTGGTTCAAATGCATAAACCAAAAAGCATAAACAATGCCTAACACAAATTAATCACTATTTTCTCGTTTCATTCGTAATTGTTTATATTTTATTCATAAGAGACGCGTGGTTTACAAGATCCAACTTTAACGATTGTTTTGTTTAGATTATGAAAGAAATTGGCAGAAAAATTAGGAAGGATATGAAATAAAAATAAAAAATATAAATATTTTTATGAATATTGTTTAATTATTGTGTACGAGCAAAAACTCTAGATTTTATTAGCCATCCATTTTACAGCTAACATATTGTTTTTGGAAAGTAATATAACATATATATATATATATATATATATATATATATATATATATATATATATATATATATATATATATATATATATATATGATAAAATAAAGGCTAACTAGGAGATAAGAAGATAAAGTGATTTGTAAAGCTCATATTAACTTTGGAAGAACATATTGCGCATTATTTATTTATTTATTTATTTTTTGGTTTTATGCTCTTTTCTGTTTTTATTTCCACGTTGTGCTTACAGTGTATGTATTATGTATGTTCTTCCTTTTAATAATGACAAATAATTTTTTTTTCCTTTATAGATATCGTCTTTTTATTTTATTAGATTCAACATTTATTATTATGTCAAAAATTATAACTAAGACTCATCAAGAGTTATAATTAGAAGTTAGTATCCAATTCTTTTTATTTAAGAGCGTAATAACTCAAGTGTCACTATTCCATTGTAACTCAGACTCACTTGGCCTTTGTCACAATGCAATTATGTTCTCCACAATAATCTTCTCCTCAAAAGAATCAAACTTGTGACTTTGACTCTACCAATGATTGGATCGAGCGTTTGCCACTAAATCAAAAGTTATATCCAATAGTTAGTATGTAACTCATTTTATTTAAGAATGTAACAGCCTAAGCATCATGATTTCATTGTGACTTTACCCATCTGTCTCCGTCACAAGACAATTGATGTCACCAACAACACCTTGATGTTTGTATATGAGATGAGTCATTGCCTTTGTATGTAAAAAAGGTTAGACAATTTTTGCTTTTGTCTGGTGTGTTTCTATCTGCTCTCTCAGTTCTTCTACTTTGCTTTCATATGCTATGTTGCGCTTACCATGGAATTAGAAACTTAATATGGTGTTAGAGTGTGTTAAATGCACATTCTGCTTCTACTATTCCTTTGGGTTTTTATTATATTTTTTTTGGTTTCTTGTTTTTTTGTCTTGTTTTCTTGTTTGTTTTTTTTTTCTTTGATGTTCTTTAGTACAGATGCCAAGAAAGTTGTTGAGAGTATGGATAATTCTCAGAGTACGGATAATTCTCAGAGTCCGGGTAGTCCATACTATCTTCACTCTGAAGAAAATCCAGGAAAGATCCTGACAAAATTTTCAACTTAATGGGTAAAATGATCACACATGGAACAAGGCCATGAGACGAACTTTCTTATCAAAGAACAAACAACTGAAGTTTATAACTTGAGTTGTTCTTTAAAAGGGACTCTCTTATACGAGGCTTAGAGGAGATGCAACGTAACGGTGATCTTATGGATCACTCATGCTACTCATGCTATTAATGCACAAATTGCACAAAGCATCATTTACATTGAAAATGTTGTGGATCTTTGGGAAGATTTAAAAGACGAAAGTAGACAATTTTAGAATCTCTGATCTCTTACAAGAAATCCATTCAACAAGGCAAGGAGAAAGATATGCTTTTGAATGATTTCATAAGAAGAGTTTGAATAGCTATGACTCACTCCAAGATGTATGCACTCTAAGATGTATGCAATGTAAAATGTAGTTGTGCCTTCATGAAAAATATCATCAAATCCATGAAAAATATCATTTGTTTCTTGAAAGGTTTAAATGATCTATATAATATAGTTAAAACATATATTATTGTCATGGATTATCTACCAACCATCAATCAGATTTTTCTCTCGTTTTACAACAAGAAAGGCAAATAACGGGTGGATGGAAATATGACTATTGAAATCAAACCAATGCAACTAATTGGAAACCATATGGTAGAGGAAGAACTAAAAATCATGGCAAGTAGTTTGAGTGATTTCATAAAAATAAATACACCAACCTGAAACACGAAACTGGGTATAAAACGAAATAACCAAAGTTATGAAATGCACAACGTCTAAGCGAGAAAAAAACAAAAAAAAACATTTTAAGTGTATATAAAGAGAGAGAATTTGTGTATATATAATCGGCAAAACAATACCTAAAAAAAGAAGCCAAAAATAAATCTCAAGTGTTTTTCACTATCATTTCTATCTTCTCTACATTTATTCTTTTTTATTTCAACTCTTGATCACCATTTTCATTTTTTTTCTTTCTCTTTCAGACTCTCCTTTCTGTCTATCACATCCTTCTTGTTTCTTACTTCATGTTCATTACTCACGTTTTTAAGCTCTTTTCTGTTGTACGTGTATCGAGAATAGAGAAAGAGTAAACAAGAAAAATGATATATGTGTGTGCCTGAAGTATAATGCAAGAGTGTTATTTTATAAGTGTATTAAAAAGAGATACACAAATGTCATGTCAAATGTGAGTAAGTGGCGTGTTTTTGTTTTTTACAAGTGAGTGGGTGTTTGATGAGTGGGAGAGAAAATAGCGAACAACTTGAAGAGACGAGGGGTGAGAGGAAAAACAGGTAGTGCAAAGAGTGGACATAAGAGTAAAGAAAGAAATACTAGTTTTTTTCTTTGCATGTTTTTTATTTTTTAGAAAAACCTAATTGGTTCGACCTGAATTAAGTTTTATATTTCATCTTTGACTTTTTTTTTTAAATCTAAATGGGTTACACTGAGACTATACTTCTGTCTTGGTTTAATAGGTTCGATCCAAACTTTACTTTTGTTTTGCTTTTCATTATTATTTTTTATTTTTTTATAGAATTTAATGGGTTGGGCCTAGGTTATATGTTTGTTATGCTTATATATTTAAAAAATAAATAAAACCGTAAACTAACTTATTTTGAATTTTTATTAAAAAAAAGTGTCATGTCTTAGTTATATGTGACTTAGTGATATGTGACTTAGTGACCTGATACTTTATTAACATGGTCAATTGGTCAATGCTAACCTTTAATCGGTGACCCGATGATTTGGTGATTTGGTAACCTGTTGAATTCGTCATCTAGTGATATGGTGGCATCATCTTTTTGTAACTTAATGAATTGGTTACCTAGTAGCTATTTGGCGACCTAGTTACCTTATGTCGCAACCGAGATCCCAAGTCACCTAAAAATTCTAAACATGAACCTTAAATCTTAAACTCTAATACATAACTCCAAAAACTAAAACCCTCTTCCCAAACCCAAAAACACTAAACGTGAAACCCTAATTCCGAACCTCAATATGAAATCCTTAACCCGAACCACAAAATTATATATAAAAGGAACTAATCAAATTGTAGCAAGTTTTGAACATGCACAACGTAGAAAGAGAGAAAAAAATAAAAATATTTAAAAAAAACATTTTATTTGTATATAAAGAAAGAGAAAATTCAAGCATATATAATTGAGAAAATAATATAAAAAAAAACAAAAATTTAAATCTCAACTATTTTTCGTATTTTTTTTCTATCTTCGCATCTCTTTTACTATTTTTCGTTTTTGTATTTTTGCAGCTCTTGATCACTTGTTTTTTTTCTCTTTTCTTTCACTTTCAAACTCTCTTTTTTGTTAAATCCTCTTTGCTTCTCATGTTGTTTTATTGCTTTCTGCTATGTATGTATCAAGAATGAAAAAAAAGTAAAAAAAAGGAATTCTTGTATATCCGAAATATAATACAAGAGTGTTATTTTATGAGTATATAAACAAGAGAGTGTATATACAAATGTCGTGTCAAAGACAATGAATGTATGTAAGATGAGTGAGAAAAAATTGAGAAACAACTTAAAGAAATGAAAAGTGAGAGAAAAAGTAGATGGTGAACATGAGAATAAAAAAAAAAACTATATTTTTTTCTTTGTTTATTTTTTATTTTTACAAAGACCTAATTGATTGGTCGGGTTTAAGTTTTATGTTTCATAATTTTTTTGGTAAAACATGATAGGTTGGACTGAATGTGCACTTTTGTTTTCTTTTTTTCTATTTTTTTTTTATTTTTATTTTTTAATAAAACTTAATGAGTTAGATCCAAGTTGTATTTTTGTTTTGCTTATATATTTAAAAAAATAAAACTCTAAGTTAAATTATTTTAAATTTTTATTAAAGAAGTATCTTATCTTAGTGTTGTAATATTTTTTTACTTAAAAAACTATTATTTTTATTTTTCTTCAAATGTATATATTTTTTTATTTTTAAAAAAATAATTTTTATTTACTCAAACAAAATCAAGTGATGATACTTTAAACCCTAATATTTTTAAACCATAAATTTTAAAAATCTTAAATCTTATTTCAAGTAACTTGATTAATATAACTTGATGATCAAGTAAATGATTTAATGACCTACTAATCTAATCTACAGATAACCTCGTAACCTGATCAGATGACCTGATTAACAAATAATAACCAATGCATAATATGAAAGTAAAGAAAGTTTTAAAATTATACATTCTGAAAGTTAATTGCATAATTCAAAAACAACTTTTGACTTCGAGCTAAAAGTTTTTTTCATAAAATCCAAAGTAACAAAGCATATATTTTTTATATTTATGGGGGGTGCAGAAAGAACTTCAGTTCTGGAAATAGTTTATCGACGAGTTCTTCCTACACCCTAATAAGATTCTTCCTGCACCCTAATAAAAAAATTCATTTCGCAATTATTCTTATATGAGAACTGGATGGCACCCCCATCCGGTTGTCATTTAAAACAAATTGACAACCGGATAAGCAGGTCATCCGGTTGTTATTTTTGTTCAAATGACAACCGGATGGCCTGTTCATCCGGTTGTTAATTTTTTTTCAAATGACAATCGGATAGGGGTGTCATCCGGTTCTCATTTCCAAATCAAAATGATAACCGGATGAAACCCATCCGATTCTTATAGTCCAAATCGAAAAATTAATCCGTTTTCGATTTTGATTATGATAATCGGATGAGTTTCATCCGGTTATCATTTTGATTTAGAAATGAGAACCGGATGACACCCCCATCCAATTGTCATTTGAAAAAAAAAATAACAACCGGATGAACAGTTCATCCGATTGTCATTTGAAAAAAAATAACAACTGGATAGGAGTGTTATCCGACTATCAATTTTTTTAAATAACAACGGAACGAAGGTGTCATTCAATTTTCATATAAGGGTAATTGCATAATGAAGTTTTTTTATTAAGATACAGGAAGAATCTTGCAGGAAGAACTCGTCTAATTTATCCGTTGCAAAAGCCCAATGTCCTTGCACCAGTTAGATTTTTTCGATTTGGGCTTTCTCGATGGAGGGAAAACAATAATTAACAAAAAATAATAATACATTTTTAATTTAATTACATTTTCCTCTCCTTAACAAATTTATATTTCAATTGTTTCCTCTCACACTTTAGCTTCTAAACAGTCTAAAACCAAAAACAAAATCATTCCCTCCATTTAAAAAACTGGTTTCACTCTAAAACAAAATAAATAGGTCTTTTTTTTTGGCAAAAAAAAAATATTAAAATCTGAAAATTAGGAGCCACCACCACCTTCTTCACCAACACGACCGGCGCCGTCGGAGTCATTTTCCGGCAATGGCCAATCAAGACGAAACCTCGGAACCGAACGAAGCCCTCTCTCTTCGCACCCTCTGCACCATGAGGTCCCTCCTCCTCCACCCTTCTACCTCAAAACGCACCGTTTCCAACATTCTCCAAACCCTAACCAACTCCCCACACCCCACTCCTCACTCCCTCAAGCTCATCTCCGACGCCGCCGCGCACCACCCCGACCTCGCCCTAGCCATGGCTCTCCCCACCGCCGAGTCATCTCCCCGCCTTGCTGTGGAGGCCATCGACGCGTTCCTGTCGGGGCTCCATCTGGACGACGCGCGCTTCACGTCGCTGTGCTTCGGCACCTCCGTGCACGCCCGCGCGTGGATGCTCCGGAACGCGGGTCGGAGTTTCGAGGTCCGACCCGGCTTGCTGTTGGCGGTGCTGCTGGGGTTCACGAAGGATCCGTACCCTTACGTGAGAGAAGCGGCGCTGGAAGGGCTCGTCGGATTCAGCGAACGCGGTGGAGAGATGAAAGACGTTGGCTTGGTGGAAGCGTGTTATCGACGCGCCGTTCAGTTGCTTCGGGACGTCGATCCTTACGTTCGGTTCTCTGCGGTTCGCGTGGTAAGGTTCTCTTCTGCTGTCATTTCACTGCAACTTTTTATTTCATCAGTTTATTTTTACTCCTTTGCCCTTGTAACAGGAAAAAACTAATATTTTTAACTTAGACATTGTACAAAATAAATTACATATGATAATTTTTTGATGTGTAATTTATGTTATAAATAATTTTATAATAAATAAATATTATCCTATATTTTTTTTTTGTTTTGGATTTAATAAATGGTTTAAATTGTTTTTTATGGTTATTTTTAAATATTTAAATTTTAGGGAAAGAGTAAATTATGAATAATAGAGTAGTGTGTGTGAATGCACTTCTAGATGAGTGAAAGAAAGAGAATGATGAAAGTATTTAATTTGATTTGACTGGATATTTTTTTAAAAAACGATATGGAGGTTAAAAATGTAATTCCCTGTCTATTACTAAGTGCCTTCATTTGAGAATATAAATTAACTATTCTAATAATTAATTGAACATTTTGAATTTAAAGTAAGATAATTTTAAAGATTTTTGTTGTTCATTAGTTTTTACCTAAAATAATCACTATATAATTTGATTAAATCATGAGTTAATTAAAGTTTAGAAAAGACTGGGAGAGGAGAGGTTTACTTTAAAATTAAAATTTTTAACTTTCATCCTTGTTAAACTTGAGCATGATCCTGTTTCGTCTTTGAGGAGCACAAAGACGAAGAAAGCGAAACTTTGTTTATGCTGATACATCCAGCAACTACAGTGCAGTTATATTTTTCAGGGTATAACTTGAAAGGAGTTTTAAGTTTGAACACAAATTCCTCTAAGGTGACTTACTTTAGACAATGCCCAATGTGATATAGGGAATACTTTTAGATGACTAACTAAACCAAGTGCTTAGTCCTTTTCTGTTATTGGAAATATTAGAAATGATAAAATCAGATATTTCAGTATTGGTGTCAATCAGATAGTATCTTGTTGTGTTCAGTCAATTGTCGAATGATTAATATTCTGTTTTTGAGCTAGTTGATGGTGGTAAGTAAGTCTTTGAATGATGTAAACTTATATATTCCAGGTGGCTTCATGGGGTATGATGTTGGCAGCTCCTAGCTCAGAGATGAAAGCCTATTGGTCCAATGACGTGTTTGCCAAGGTATAGTCTTATACTTTGGTTGCATACGTCTCAAATTTTTTGGTGTTACGTATATGTTTAATTTTCTAGCATTTCGGACAGTTCTTGGCTGATCCCTCAATATCACGTAATTCATTCGCTGTATGTGCATATATATAGCTCTGCTCCATGGCAAGAGATATGAATATGAAGGTTAGAGTTGAAGCATTTAATGGCCTCAGAAAGATGGAAATGGTATCGGAGGATCTTCTTTTGCAAAGTTTAGCAAAGAGAGTTGTAGGACGTGGAAAGCAAAAGGATACTGGGGGTCAAGGCACGTCTGAACAATTTGTCATGTTGGCAAGTAGTGTTGCTGGTGCACTAATTCATGGACTTGAGGATGAGTTCTTTGAGGTAACTTTTGAAAATCCCTTGTTGGTAGAGGTTTGTCTAAAATTGACAGCAATGATATAGTATAGTTATAATGCTTTTTCCTTGTGTGATTGTTTGATAATATTTTCTTCATTTGTGCCTGATGTGAAGGTGAGGAAGTCTGTATGTGAGTCCTTACGCACACTGACAAGTCTATCTGCTGAGTTTGCACGTGAAGCCTTAGACTCATTAATGGATGTCTTGAATGATGATTCTGTGGTGGTTCGCTTACAAGCTTTAGAAACCATGCATCATATGGCAATTGATGGCCGTTTAAAGCTTCATGACAAACATTTGCACATGGTGTGTTTTTTATCCTTCCTTAATCATTTTTCTCTATTTCCAGCATATATTTTAGTGCCTACGGTTTTTCTTTTCTTTGAAACTGCAAGATCCATCTCATGTTGGCCAAATTATGGAACCTCCTTCATATTGCTGTATGGAGATTTATTGATTATTTGTATTCTTTTCTTTTTCTAATTGGAAATTTTACCTTGTTTAGAGAACGTTTTCTATTTTCACTTTTAATTACAAAAATGTCATCTAGTTTTCATTTTCTATTTTGATTTTTAATATCAAAAGTTCCATTTTGTTTTCATTTTCTCCCTATTTTCAAAAGTTTGTGTAGGAATCACTGAAAATAACCTTTTTTTTTTTTTTTTT
>Ga0209700_108391_pt1 | contig 13282 bp, 5 predicted proteins | sample SiratroredBW_FD_187528 | JGI IMG/M metagenome (GOLD analysis project Ga0209700, IMG submission 187528) | Root nodule microbial communities of legume samples collected from California, USA - Siratro red BW (SPAdes) (version 2) | ecosystem: Host-associated > Plants > Roots > Nodule | place: USA... | reverse complement strand
TTCTGAAGGTAGAATTTTTAAATACTTTAGTTTAAAGGATTATTGTATGTTGATGAATTTTAATGATGATTAGTAGAATGTTTAGTTTTATGCATGTTTTTTTTTTGGGTGTTACATTAATCAACAAACACATTGCCTTTTATTAAGTGCAACAAATAAATTATATTCCATGCATGCCTAATTAATTATTGTTCAAATATAATTTTTATATTTTGTACGGTAAAACTAACATCAAATTATAATAAGAGATAAAATTACGTGAGTTTATTTATTGTAGAAAATAATAATTTTTTTAATAACACCAGTACACAAATTTGCATCATAGTGAATCATGAAACATATAAGAAAAGAAATTAAATGTATTAATTTGTATGTATTTTCAACCATTTTTATCATCATATATTATTTAGGTGTTAAATTATTATTAAAAAAATGTAGATAGATAATTTGTAAAAGTACTTCTTAACTACAAAAGTTGTGAAGTTAGGTATGTGAGTTTGCATGTATTTTTTTTTTTCATAACTTACAAAGAGGTATTGATCACACCAAAGAGAGACAAAGTTTGTTTTGATCACACCAAAGAGAGACAAAGTTTGTTTTTTATTGTTGAACAGTGAAAGTTAACTACAATTATTTATTGATTATAAGGATTCATTTAAAGTAATAGTCATAAATGGATAATGGACCTAATTATCTAATTAAAAGTGTTGATAAAATAGAATGGCAAGAAAGTTCATAAATATGAAATAGTCCATAGTTCCATAAAAATGTTATCAACTTTGATATAAGATGATTCTATACTAAAATTGTTAAAGCTGGTAAATCTCTTCAACTTAGACAGTTAGAAGAGAAAATGACACCTAGCAGTGCAATTCTTAAAAAACAAGTGTTTTATAGATTTTAAAAAGAAAATTATTATTTTTTTCTTTTGAAACTATGTCGATACCGTGAAAAGGTAAAATCTGAAAGTCTTTTCTACTCTTTTATGAAATCATAATAAAATTTAAAAGAATATGTTTAACTTATATTATTTTATCTTATTTAATTTTATTCGCTAATTCCTATTATTATAAATTATTATTATTTATAATAATATGTACATGATAATAAAATCAGTAATAGTAATTACGTGTATCTACATATCTATATATATATATATATAATATTAAAATTCCTTTAAGAGCAATTTTAACAAAATCATTTCTTATTTTTTGATTTTGTAAGTATGAAAGGATGTTAAGGAATCCAAATATGAAAGTTAGAAGAACTTAAATAAGTCAAATACACTAAGGAATGGATCTTGACAGAGGAGAGATGTATGTAAAGCATGTGAGGATGAACAGCTTAGACAATAGTTTGATAATACTATATAATGAAAATTTGGTGCAGGAGATAAAACGAAGTTATGAAAAGATGAATGGATAGGAGAAACATCAATGATAAAGTTATTTCCAAGATTTGATATGATATCATAATCTACTTATAAAGTCTTAGGGATATCTGGAAGATAAAAAACAATGAAAAAAACAATTATTGCATATTATAGCAAATATTAATCCCAAAACTAATGGTGTTGATGAGGGGTTATATAAGGAAGATAAGGACAAAATTTTCACTGTTAAATCAGCATACAATGTTTTCAAACGAGATTCAGTAAGTGAAAATAATGGAGTATTCTCATATCTTTGGAGTTTGAAAGAGTCCATTGAATCCATTGGACTTTAGATGGAAAGTGATCCTTGAGACGGTTCCAACGACAATAAATCTATGTAGAAGACTTAAGGTGCTAATGTGCAAGGAAAAAGAGGAGACAACCTCACACCTGTTCTTTACCTATGAAGTGTCTAAGAAGGTATGAAATCTATGTAATATATGGGTAGGAGTCTCTTCTACCAAGCACAACCATCCACTGACCAATTTTCAAAATTTTCATAGCTTACAACTAAATACAAAACAAAATATAACATGAAAAGGTGCGTGGTTAGCAGTTGTGTGGAGTATATGGAATAAACAGTGTTTAGGTAGAGGAAGATAGACGTAGAAAAGATTTGGTGTCGTACTAACTTGAAACATGGTTATGGATGAAATATAAAATACTAGAGGTAGTATTCTCATATGCTGAATGGTATTAGTGTCCAATACAATGCGTCAAACAGTTGTAAAGGAGGAAATATGTGTTTTGAATAATACTGTATTGTATTTTTGTACTAATATTTATGATGACTGTCCACAGAGGAAGTTGTCTCCTTGTTGGTTTATAGGTTTTCTATTTTGTATACAAGTTTTCTACAAATGATAAGAACACACCATCAGTAGGTTGTTGGTCTTAGGATAAAACATCTATCAAGATAGAAAGAACACAAATTGGAAGGAACCTATGCTGTCTGTGTAGTTTGGAAGGGTTCATGTTGGTACCAATGCAAAAATTATAGATAATTTAGAGTGGGTGGAGATGACTACAAGAGAGATGACCAACAAAGAAAATCCCAACACCAGGAATACCGCATCCATAATATTAAGGATCAATTATGTAATATCATCCTGTTATAAAATTATTCTGGTGGGGCATGGGACAAAAAATAACAAGAACAATATTGTTTTCAGAGGTGCAATATAAGACACAACATAACAACACATTTCAATGAAAAGGTTGCTAGAAAAATTAGGATGCTATTCATGATAAATCTACTTCTATAGTTAAATGATGATAAATCTACTTCTATAGTTAAATGATGAGTATTAGAATACTAGGTAGCAAAGTCACAAAACATGAATAAGAAATTTATTTAGAGAAAAAACGTGAACCAAGACATGTTTTACACACTAAAATAACATGGTCATTGTTGGTTATTATGATTCAAACAAAATATATTTCTTTTTAAAGAAATTTAAATGTTAGTACATTTCTCTATTCAGTTAGATTATTTTTAAAATACTCTTATATATTTTCTATTTTATTCTTTCATAATTTTTTATTTATAATTTGTTTCTTGTTATTTATTAATACTATTTAAATGACTGATTATTTCTTAATAAGTAAGGATGACATGTTTATTTTTATTCCATCAATTATTACCATCACTTAAATGACTTAGTAATCAAATCAACCATAAATGAAACATGAAAAGAAAAAAATAAGAAAATTGAACTACATAGCAGTGATAAACTTGTTTTTCATTTACACTTGCAAATATAATAGCTTAAGTTAATTACAACCATTCCATACTTAGATAAGAAAAAAACTAAATACTATTCAAATTAATACTCTCATATATTTATTAGTCCAACTTAAAAAATAAATTAACAAATTTTTAGTTCATAAAAATTGAAATGATTCACAATTGTAAATTAACTCTCCTTACGTAGAGATAACATGTCACTTAATAAATTTTTAGACTAAAAAACTTTATACTTTCAAAAATATAGATTTTCTTATAAATTAATAATATTTCAAGATTTAAATCTATAAAATTAATACATCTAATTATTAAAATAATTAAAAGATTTATTGTTACTAAACTTATTTAGTCAAATAGAATATAAAACTTTTATATATAAAAAATAAAATCAACTATAGAAGAATGAAGAACTTACTTAAATTATGATTATGATATGTCTATTTTAATTTATTATTAACTATCTCTTCAAAGATGTGATGGAAAAGAAAACGAAAATAAATCAGTTAAGAAGTTTAGAGAAAATTTACATAATTTATTTTAAACTAAAATTTATTTACTTATAATATTTATAAAATCATTTTTATTTTACGTAATTCTCTTAATTTAAATAAATTGATTGGTACAAATAGTACTTTTTTTACAATATAGTTTTCCTATATATGTTCGTATAAGTTTAAAAAGCTTAAACTTGTAAAATTTTCATATCATCAATTAATAAGAACTATTTTCTATACATCATTTATTACAGATAAAAAAAATAAGATAAAAGGTAGTTTTTTAATTTTTATAATGTCACTAATCATAATTATTATATGATATTTATAGACTACAATATAATTTTAGTCTTTCTATTAGTTTCAATTTATAATTTTGTTCTGTCTACTTTAAAATATAGGCATTTGATTTTAACTTTTTTAAATTATTGATTTTAGTTAGATTACGCGAATTAAAATTTTGGTATTTATGTCTTGAATAAATTTATCCATTTATGTAAACAAAAATTAAAGTTAGCTTCTTATAACATAAAATTAGTTTATATTGAATTTAATTTGTAACAGTTTGATTATAGTTTCTTTAAATTTAATTTATAATTTGTATAAATTAATATTTTTGTTTATTGTTATGTTATGTATGTTTTCAAATTGGTGGTTAAAACATTAACGTATTAACGTTAAAACATTAACGTATTAAAATGATATTAACATGAAATATGCAAATATATATATTATTTTATTTTTGTGCGACTCAAAAACTCGTTTAATTACTAATTAAGCGTTAGTTATGTCTATAATTTAGATAAGATGTTAGTTTATCCTATTAAAACAAATAAAAATTGTTATTTTAATGCAATTTGTATATTTTTTTCTTAAATAATTTTATGAAAAAAAAGGTATTGACTACTTCAAAGAGGCAAAATTTGTATTGTAGTGTTATTGATTTGGTATTTTGTGTATAAATATTAAATGGGACCATTTATTATAAAAAATTCATTTAAAACCACACCTAGTTTGTCAAAATAAGAAAAATATAAAATTATGTAAAAATACAATATTGTCCCCACATCTTATATAACATTTTTTTATGCAAAATTTTGGATTTTTTTTTTCAATATTTATCTATATATCATACACTTAGCATTAATTATTGGAAAAAAATCTATAATTTCACCAACTTTCTAACTTTGATTCACACCTTCAAGTTTATACTTTCATACAAGTTTATCAACTACAAGATCTTCTTTCTCACCCATCCCTTCCCCATCTCTCTCCATCTCTTTTTTTCTCAACTCTTTTTTGCTACAACCATAAGAAAAAAATGGACACTTCAAAACCAACAAACATCCCCATGAACACCAAAGCTCCAAGTTGTGCAGATAATGATGGCCATTTTTTCCAAAATCAAAATCTAAGACAACATGGCCAACAAAAAACTCAAGAGACAAGTAAGAAGAAGGAGTACTAACAAGCCTTATCAAGAAAGACCAATGAATATGACAGAGGCAAGGAAGGAGATTGCCAATGCCTTAAAATATCATAGGGCAACCAGAAAACTGGCAAATGAGTATCAACAACTCCAACTTCATCATCAACATGAACCATCGTCCTTTCAACCTTCCTTTTATTCAAGTTTTAGGCCAAATGGAAGATTCAACATTAGGAGAAGGCCTAAGATGTATCCACCATACTCAAACAAAATTTTACATTACTTAAATGATTTTTCCTTCTTGTCACCCTTCCCACCCTCTCCTACTTTTCCTTTTCCTCGACCTTTTCTTCCTCCTCCTCCAGTTTCAAACTTTTACCCCAACACCATTACTTATCCATTTGCTCAACCACCCCCTAAGCCAGAAGCTCCCAATTTCTCACTTCCAAGTAAGATATTGGGATTCAACCTCAATTTACACCATTTCAATAGTTCAGAGCCTACCCTTTTTCTTAATGACAACACTTTAGACCCTACCCTTTTGCCTAATAACAACGCTTTAGATTCTACTATTTTACTTGACAAGAACACTTTAGATCATACCCTTTTGCATGATAACATTTTAGATTGTACCCATATGCTTAATAACAACATGTTGGATCATACCGATGTGTTTAATAACAACATTTTAGATCCTACCCCTTTGCTTAACAACAACATTTTAGAACCTACCCTTTTGTCCGACAACAATAACTCATTGTACTCTTACTCATCTCCAACATTATCTTTCTCTCCATTTGTGACTAGTCAAGATGTTCCTTCGGTTGGAACATCACAATCACAAGGAAAAGGGGTTTCCACAGTGATGAATACCACTCAATCCAATAATACAACCCAAGCTAGTGGAAGCATGCATGTAGCCATGGATGAAGAAGGCATGGAGGAGATGAAAGCATTGGGTGAACAACATCAAATGGAATTGGATGACAATATGAGTATGGTCACTTTAGTTTGGTGGTTCGATTGCATACAGAAAATGGAACAAAATGCACTTGAAGTCAACAATGAAGATGAAACATTTCACGGGATCTTTGATGAGGAACTTGAATTTTCTCTATTGGAAAATTAATGCTCGGTAAGACAAACTTACAATAGTGAGCTCCTGGAATTTAGTCCTAGATAGTACTTTACAATGGTATGTTCTATATATATATATATATATATATATATATATGTTTCGTTACTTTTTTAAAAGAAAAAATGTCATAAGTAGGAAAAGTCAATAAGGATGAAAATAAGTCAACTCAAACCATCAAGGACACTATCACTGATCATTGATTTGTGGGCAATCATCACATGAAGAAAAAATTTGCGAGGTCTCTGAGACGAACAAATATATATATATATATATATATATATATATATATATATATATATATATATATATATATATATATATACTTGCAAAAATTTTCATCTGTGTCTATGAGATTATACTTTCTTATGTTATGTACTGTTAATCAGTATAAACAAAAAAATGTATGTCACTCTCTCTTTTCCTTCTATTAAATGCATATTATTTTATTTTATTTTATTTTTACACATTGTCTTTATATCCTTCACTATTTGAATTTTCTTCCATCCCTTTAAATAAATTCATTCCACTCCTATTTCATGTTTGTTATTGTGTTCTACACGCATTGTAATTTTCCATATATAAATAGGTACATAAATAAAAACATGCATTAAGTTAATTAAATATATAGTAATCTTTCAACTTGACAAAGACATAAATTTAATTTTTTTAACTAAAAAAATGATAAAATTATATAAATAACTAAATTTATTCTTTAAAATTTGAAAACCAAGTTTATCAATATAAAAAATATAGAAACCTTTCTATTTAACGGACGATATAATGCCTAAAATATATTTTTCTCATAAAACTTTACTTTAGTTTCTTTAAATGACACTTTTCATTAATTCAATCTATTAGAAATTAAAAGATTTTTTTAAACTAATGTTGGATTTTTATTCTACGATACTTAGAATAATTATTAGATTTTAGATTTTGATGTTGTAAATGGTACAAATTTTATAAGGATTTTCCTATATTTTATTTTAAAAAAGGAAATATTTTATTGTATCTTAAAAAAAACTCTTCTATTACAACTCTGAAACTTTGGTTATAGAGATATTATGTTATATATTACATTCAGTATTATTAACAGAAACCCAACTGATAATGTGACAATTAATGTGCTATTTGACACATATTAAGTTGACTTAATTATATTTTTAGTTTTTTTAAATATTTTTTAATTATACAATTTGTTTTTTTTTATTTTAATATAATTAATTTATTATTTACATATCTTTAATAATATCAATTACAATATTATTAATATACAATAAATATATACTAATTTATATTTATTAATATTGATTTTAAAGTTATTTATATATACATAATATAATTTTGTTTAGTAATAATTATTTCCCTTTTAAAAACATATTAATGTTAGTTTCATTTAACACATTTTTATCTGTATATCATAGAAGTCGATAAAGGTAGATTTTTAATTAAATACCACGTTCAACACTTCCAGAATTTCACATTAAGTAACCAAATTGAACTGTAAAAATAATTTATAAGATGATGATTTGGAACCAATTACAACAGAATTTTTGGAAACAATAATCACATGTTGTATGTAATTATATGCTAAAGCTTATTTGAGATATATTTTTGTATAAAAAATAGCAATATCAAGATCAAAATTATCATACATTTGTCAGTTATAATTATTATAAATATTTTATAAACATAAGACAAAACAAATATTTGAAAGATTAAATTTGTTCAATTCAGTAAGGAAGGGTTTAAAATAGCAAAATTGTTGTATTTGAATAATTAAAATTGTAATTAAGTTACATTGCTAGCAGGTCAATGTCACTAATAACAAAAAAATCAAATTTATTAAATATTAAATGAAAAGTATATGTTGCAGTTATACAGTTGTAATAATTAAAAGATTAAATGTGTGTAGTTAAAGTTTCTAGAGACAACAATTCCACTATAATAATTTTTAAGAGAAAAAAAATATAATTAAACAGCTGTTGGATAAAGATGACAAAGATAAAACTATATTTTTTGATAAAATTTTTAAATTATATTATTATTAATCAAATTTTTATTTGTACACACAAGTCTTAAGATGTTTTGCATTTTTATTTAAAAAAAATGAAACCACACATATGTACTCAAAAGTGGTGCAACAACATTATAAATTAAATCTAGGTTGAACATAATTTTAATCTTCCATAGTCTAATTATGAAATTATGGGCGTTTTAATCTTCTATTTTTATAATAATGTTACAGTGATTAGTTCCGTGACAATTAAAAGTATGATCTTTAATCTTTGAAATTTAACTTTTACCAACTTAAGTTGGGTATCTATGTGATAAGGAAATGAGAAAGAAGGAACAGATATATTAAAAGGTAAGATAATACATAGGATTGATAAAATGGTTTTTGTTTTACTTAAAAGACGAGTGTAGATAAAAGAATTTTAATTTGGTTTTGACAATTATATATAAAAACAAATTTAAATATATATTCTTAAGTTTTTAACTAGTTAATTATGTAAATGGAAAAATTACATGTATTATATTACTTTATAATTAATAATTACAATTTGTAAATATTTATTACATTAAAATAATTTTTCATTTTTGTATTCGTTAAATTAACACAATACAAAAATTGTAGTTCTTTATAATAGTTTTTATAGTAATATTTTTCTTAAAAAAATTGTTTTGATTACTTTTAGCTTGACAAACAAACTAAATATGACAACTTACTCATCATTTCACATTGATTTTATCGTTCTCAAAATAAAGGATAAGATTAAAGAAAAATAAAAATAATTTTTATCTTTTATTTTCAATTACAAGCAGTAATTAAAACTCACTCTTCTGTATAGTAAACCTTTTAAAATGTTATTTTGTAATAGTTTTGAATCCTTAGTACGTGTAAAATTTGATCAATAAATAATTTAATTCACTTTAAAAACGAAAAATATTAAATTTAACATTTTGAAAAGTTAGAAACAAACTAACTTTTTTAAATAAAAAACTGTTATAAATATATAATGTATAATTTTGTCTAAAATCTCTATATATTAGATTCCCGAAACATAACACACTAAATTTAAGTAAATGCTATGTGGAGTATAGCCCTGAAGGTAGAAATTCTGAACAAAATTGAACCCTTTGATGACAGAGATGATATCATATCAAAACAATCAAACAGTGTTGGTCCCTCAATTTGACCCTTATAAGAGAAAGGGACCTCAAAATCTAGATAGATGCATTAGGTGACAACATTGTAATTTTTAAATGACAAGTGTTTTTTATTTGATTTCAATGTAAATGTAGACTCTTAACAGAGAGATTCATTGTAATTTTTATAATCATACTGTAAAAAGATAAAATCTGAATCTCTCATAATTATGTACTCTTATATGAAATCATAATAAAATCTTAAAAATAAAATCAAGAGGTCACTAATTTTGTAAGTATTTTTTAACTTATCATATATTATTTAGGTGTTAAATTATTATAAAAACAATGTAAGTAGGTAATTTGTAAAAGTACTTCTTAACTACAAAAGTTGTGAAGTCCTATATATGTGAGTATTGAATGTATTTCTTTTATAACTTAAAAGAAGGTATTGATAACATATAAGAGAGACAAAGTTTGTATTTTAGGGTTGAATATATAATTTAATATGTGCAAGTTAAATAAGATTATTGATTATGAAAATTCATTTAAAAAACATTCATTAACGAATAATAATGAGTTGCGCAATAAGATTATTGATTATAAGAATTCGTTCATTTAAAGTAATTGTCATTAACAAATAATGAGTCGGGTAACAGTGAAGTTGTGTCTTGGTGATGGTTAACCATAGGCTTTGGAATCTATAAAATAACCTTATATATTTCTCAGAATTTGTGTTTTAGGACTTCACTCATCCCTACAAAACCTTTGTAAGGTAAGAACGGCCTAAACATAGAAAGCTTAGTTAAGTCATATGTAGAGTCAATGATGTTATACTACGTCACCAGCTTGAGGCTGCAATTAAGACAATCTCCAAATAAATCACAACTAAATTGAGTTAGTTGTTACCTTAATTAAGGCGACTTCTCTAAAACTCTTCATATTTAAGATTTGAAATTCAATCTGGCAAAATTAATTTATATAATTAATGACTGTCCAAACTTTATAAAATTTGTTTAAACCATATTTTCAGCTAATGTGAAATTAAACTTTTTTTTTGAACTGCCAAAGAATAGAATAAATTGGAGCACTTTAGGAGTGTTCTAACTCTTATACAAAATAATATAAAACAAAGTATATTACCCGAATTCAAATATGAAACAAAAACAAAAGACCTTTTTTTTATCCAACTCAACTAATGCACCTCTTCCAAATAAACAAAAATAACACAGGAATCTTAGATTTGGAAGGCAGCTCTCCAGAGTATACAAAATTATTATCCTTCAAACTGATCAATCACCGTAGCAAACCATCAAAGTTTGAGATACATCCTCCTTTGCGGTTGATGTCTTTTGAATTATCCCTAATAGAATAAATATAAGGCCCATCTTTGTACAAATAGAATCGCATATAAAGTACAATAAAAATGAGGATATAGTCGAATGGTAAAATTTCTCTTTGCCAAGGAGAAGACGCGGGTTCGATTCCCGCTATCCGCCCTATATATTTCATAGTCATAGTAGGAATCCATCATTATACTGCTAACATTAACAGCACCAAGATATGTCTCTTGATAGATACCAGATACCAGACTTGTCAGCTTTTGGTGAGAAGTAAAGAATTTAAAAAGTTTGATATGATATCCATTGTTGATAGTTTAATAATATAATTATGTTGCTACAATCAGTAATTTTATTAATTTTTTTTATCAACTCTACAAGGTTTTAAATTTGTTGATGAGTTGCCATCATTAATGAATGATTAATGAATAAGGTACTTGTCAACTGTTGATTGGAGATTTGTTAACTGTTGATTGGAGATTATTTTATGTTATTTATTTCACTTAGGTACGTGTTAAAGGGAACACACCTTGTAGGTGAAGTTCTATTGTTGATTCTAGTGCCTCCTTATTGTTTATGTACCAACCTTAATCTGCATAATTTTTTCCTAGTTAATTTTGCATGTATTGGATGCATATATAATTTCTAGAGCAATAGGTTTTCTTTTATGGCCTCTAAGGCAATGGATAAATAAATAAATATGGATGAAATTTGTGATCATGGACTTTAATGACTAATAATGACTTTAATGACTAATAATGATGGACAAGTATGAAGCCAACAACCTTATAATGGTTGAATATCTACATATTTCTTGATGCTTACATATCTATCTGTCAGGTTTCCCAAAGAGTACCAGAGTTCAAGCCAACACCATCTGAAAACCATGATTGCTTTAAGTTTAAATAAAAATAATTTCGTAGTATAATTGTACTTTCAAAGTATTCTAATTATAATTATATATTTTTTAGAAGCGTTTCCCAAAGAATATTTAGAAAAGAAAAAGAAAGATAAAAATTAAATCAGTTTTTCTTTTGTAATCTTAGTATTAATATGAATTATTATTGTAGGTTGCAATAACTTTATTACTGAAAAAATACTTTAATAACACCAATTCACATATTTACATTTAGAGTAAAAAGTAAAAATAAAATTAATGTATAGGTCTTTATTTTCAAGTAATTTTATCATCATGTATTATTTAGATTTTAAATTATTATTAAAATAATGAAGGTAGGTAATATTTAAAAGTATTTTTAACTGGTAAAGAGAGGAAGTGATAGGTATTGAGGTTGCATATATGAAAATTGTTGAGAATTGCCCACTTTCCTTTAATTGACTGTCCAAGGTAGCAATTATGAGCAAGACTGAGACCCTTTAATAGCAGAGATTATGTCATATTAAAACAATTAAACAATGCTGGTCCCTCCATTTGACTCTCATAGGAAAAAGGGACCTCACAGCCTGTAAATGTTTTTTATTTTATTTCAATGTAAATGTGGACCCTTCAGAGATAGATTCATCACAATTCAATGTTTCTAACTATATTCATATTGTAAAAAAATAAGATCTGAGTCTCTCATAATTGTGAAATCATAATTAAATTTTGAAAAAAAAATTAAGAAACTTACTAATTTTGTATCAAAATCAAATAAACTAGTAAATTATTGGTTGATCAAACTGATAAATAAGATTAACTATATAAAGATGCACTCTTATATTATTTTGATTAAAAGTTTGTTTTAAATTGTTTCAGTTCTTCGTTAATAGCTATTGAATCAATTAGTAAATAAACAAATTGAACATTTCTACTTTTTAATAAATTATTCAAGTCTATATATAAAAATTGCGAATAACATAAATTAGTATTTTGTTAGTTTAACTTAAAAGAACACAATAATATTATTCGGCTATAATTGTAAATATACTGCCAAAGAATTAGTTATTAGGTAGGTTTACTAGGTTAGATTTTACAATAATTTGGATCACACCAATTTAAAATATTATTAGAAATATATATTAATTTCATTAATGAATAAATTGTGACTGTTGGATAGTTCAGTTTTTAACTCAACTTTTAACTAACACAGTATCTTTCATTGAGTGTAACAAATAAATTTTATATAAATTTTATTTCCATGCTTGTGTAATTAATTATTACTCAAATATAATTTTTATATCTTGCATGGTAAAACTAACATCAAGTTATAAAAAGAATAAAAGTATGTGAGTTTGTTTATTGTAGAAGAAAAAACAATTCTTTAATAGTTCTAACACACGAATTTAAATTATTAAATATGATACAAGAATTTCATGGTTCATAAAATAGTGTCCTTCTGGAAACCAGTAGTGAAGAAAATTCAAAAGAGTGTTTTTTACATGTGCAAGAAAAAAAAAAAAAAAAAAATGTCATAAGCAGAAAAAGTCAATAAGGATAAAAATAAGTCAATTCAAACCATTAAGGACATTGTCACCCATCATAGATTTCTGATAAATTATCACATGGAAAAAAAGTTTTCGAGATCTCTGAGATGAACAGAAAAAAAAAAAAATTC
>Ga0209700_108390_pt1 | contig 13283 bp, 8 predicted proteins | sample SiratroredBW_FD_187528 | JGI IMG/M metagenome (GOLD analysis project Ga0209700, IMG submission 187528) | Root nodule microbial communities of legume samples collected from California, USA - Siratro red BW (SPAdes) (version 2) | ecosystem: Host-associated > Plants > Roots > Nodule | place: USA... | reverse complement strand
TTTTTTTTTTTTTTTTTTTTTTTTTAAGAATGCATTTATGAATGCATAAAACTTGATTTTTTTTTTTGTTTTGTTCTTTTTGAAGAATGCATATATGATGCATGAAATTTGTTTTATTTTATTTTATTTTATTTTGAATAAAAATGTATGTATGAATGCATGAACTTTATTTTTTATTTTCTTGGACGATAATGCATATATTAATACATGAAATTCTATTTTTGATTGACTTGCATTTTCAATGCTAATGTATGTACAAATTTTTCAATGATTTTACAAATGATAATTTTTTTTAGTGAATTTTTCAAAGACAGTGTTTCAAAAAGATATGTACAAATTTTCCAAAAGAGACGGTATGTACAAAAGATTTTTCAATGATTTTCAAATGTTTCAAAGTTTATGTACAAAGGAATATTTTTTAATGATTTGTTCCAATGTTTATTCAAAAAGTATGTACAGAGATTTTTCCATATATATTTTTTATGTACATTCAAAAGGATTTTTCAATAACTTTTTTTATTTAAAATGCATATGTACAAAGAATTTGAAAGATTTCAAGAATATGTACAAAATTCAAAGTGAAAATATGTACAAAAGTGTTTTCTTTTTTCTTTCTCAAAATTTCAATGTAGAATCAGAAGTTCTTGGTAATCATTGAGTTCACGAGATACCAACTTCAATTTTTGAGAAAATCAGACACATTTGAAGCTAATGTCAACATGGTGTAATTATCAACTTTTCGTTTGGAAACATTGCCTATATGCATGCTCGAACCCATGGGGAAAAGGTAAGTGTTTGAGGTATTGGAGAGATACTCGGAATGCACATCCTCAGATTGGATTGTCCCATTTTTGGTGTCCCGGACAAATTTGACTCAAAAGTTGATGAAGGTATTTCTCTTGGCTATTCACTACATGGTCATTCATATAGAGCATATAATAAGAGAACCATGTTAGTTGAGAAATCCATGCATATTGCATTTGATGAGACTAACCAGAACATGCAGGAAAGCCCTAAGACAGGTGCAGATGATGAGGTTCCAAATGTTCAACAAGTTTATAATAGTTTGGATAATAAATCTGAAGAAGCCAGTAAACTGTCAGAGACTCAACCAATTGAACAGGTAGTTCAACCAGTTGATTCTGGAGCTAGTGGAAGTACAGTTAATTATGGACTACCAACAGAATGGAGAGTTCCCAAAAATCTTTCATTAGATAATGTAATTGGTTAAGTTCATAAATGAGTATCAACAAGAAGATCATTGAACATTTTTTGTGAACACATGGTCTTTGTATCATAAGTGGAGCCCAAAACTGTATCTGATGCACTTGGAGATAGCAACTGGATCAATGCAATGTATGAAGAACTAAATCAGTTTACTCAAAATGAAGTCCGGACACTAGTTCCCAGAACTAAACAGATGCATTTTATTGGAACTAAGTGGGTATTCAAGAATAAAATGGACGAGCAAGGTGTCATTGTAAGGAATAAAGCAAGGTTGGTTGCAAAGGGATACAATCAAGAGGAAGGTATAGACTTTGGAGAAACCTATGCACCAGTAGCTAGACTGAAGGCAGTGAGATTGATATTAGCATATGCTTGCATGAATGGATTTAAATTGCACCAAATGGATGTCAAGAGTGCTTTTCTCAATGGATATATTGATGAAGAGGTATATGTGAGTCAACCCCCTAGATTTGAAGACCACAAATACCCAGATCATGTCTTTAAGCTCAAGAAAACATTATATGCTTTAAACAAGCACCTCAACAGTGGTATGAGAGGTTGAGTAATTTCCTTCTTTCACAAGGCTATAAAAGAGGAAAAACAGATAAGACATTGTTCGTTAAGAAAGCATGCAATGATATCATTCTTGTACAAGTATATGTTGATGATATAATATTTGGTTCAACTAATGAAATTCTATGTGAGCAGTTTGTTAAAGCAATGCAGGGAGAATTTGAGATGTCAATGATGGGAGAACTCAATTACTTTCTTTGCCTACAAATTAAACAGTTCTAGCATGGAACATTTCTTTGTCAATCAAAATATTGTCGAGAACTATTGAAGAAATTTGACATGGAGAATTGCAAGGAGGCGTTTACACCAATTGCCACTGGATGTTCTCTGGATACTGGTGAGAATAGAACAAATTATGATCAAACCAGATATAAAGACCTCATAGGTTCACTGTTATATCTAACTGCAAGCAGACCAGATATTATGTTTAGTGTATGTTTGTGTGCAAGATTTCAAGCAAAGCCTAAGGAATCGCATTACATGGCAGCAAAGAGGATATTGAAATATCTCAAAGGGATAATTGATGTCGGTTTATGGTATCCAAGTGAGGTATCTTTAAATTTAATTGGTTATTCTAACTCAGATTTTGCAAGATGCAAAATTGATAGAAAAGCACAAGTGGAACATGTCATCTTCTAGGATCAGTTTATCTCTTGGCACAGTAAAAAGCAAGCTTGTGTAGCTCTATCCATGCAGAGGCTAAATACATTACAGTTGGAAGTTGTTGTGCACAGAGCTTATGGATTAAACAACAACTAAGTGATTTCGGTCTCAATTTGTCTCAAATCACATTATTGTGTGATAACACTAGTGCAATAAATTTAACAAAGAATCCTATACAACATTCCAGAACTAAATATATTGAAATACGCCACATTTTATTAGAGATCATGTAATTAATGGTGATTGTGTAATTCAGTTTGTTAATTATAAGAATCAATTAGCTTATTTGTTTACAAAAACTCTTAATAAAGAGATATTTAATTTTCTCATAATTGAATTGGGAATTATTGATTTCAAAAATATTTGAAAATTAAATCAGACAATAAATAGTTGATCTTAGTTATATTTTATGCAATATTTGTGCCATCAATGAATAAAGACCATTTACTGAAATTTCTCTGAACCTACTGCAATTGATGCGAAATATCTGATCTGATTTAATTGTTGATTAATTGATTGGGGCGAGAGAAAGATGATAAAGGAAACTCAAGGACCTATGGATAATAAGTTGTTACAAGACGTACACTATATGGGAAATATAAAGATTCTACTGAAGATTCCAAAACAAGTCAAAAAGCTTTGACCGGGCTGAGCTGGCATCAAATGCAGAGTGCATGTGAAGAGTGATAAGCAACTCAGCACCACTTGTCACAGACTCATTAGAAGTCAACAAGTCAAAAGGCAACAAACTCTGAAGCTTAGTAAAATCTATGTTAGTTTATTGCTTACAGAATCCAAACTGAAAAGATTTTACTGAATTATCTTTCAATGCTTTGCTTGCGTGAATTAACTGCACAGATTGGATTTGAATTTTCAAATTTGTCTCATGTGTGGAAGCATGCATTATATAGCACGAACATAGAACACTTGATCACACATTTCATCTTATTTTCTTCATCTTAGAGCACATACTGCATAAACCTTAAAAAAACCAAATTAGGCAACAAATCCAATAGAAAATTAACTAATGTAGCAAGCAAAAACAGAAATTAGAGTTACTCTATAGCAAGAACTTAATTAGTTGTTTCACTTGCTACTTTATCCTTAACAGAGAAATCGATGGTCCCCGGCAACGGCGCCATATTTGATCGAAGTCGTATCCGATCAAATAAATGCAATTAAATGTAGTACTAAAAAGTGACTCATAGGTCATCTCCCAAGGACCTAGTTTTCTGTCAAAGGATTAAACACACAAAAAATGGGGGGTTTGTTGTGAAATAATAATATTAATAAAGAAAACAATAACCGAATTAGATTTTCTTAACCTAAATTTAAGTTACTTTTTTTTATTAGATTGCAATTTGCTTATCACAGGATACAAAAATTCATGCTCAACGTATTCAACCCTAATTCCAACCCGAATTAATTAACTAAGCAATAATTAACACAAGTTTTCCTTATGCAAATTAAGCATTCACATACATCATTCATTCCATCCAAACCCATGACTCACTCCATTAAGCATGAACAGAGACATGAATTTCATAGAATTTCATATTAACTGAAACATTAAGCATGAATTAATAAAAACATTAAGCAAAAAAATAAAATAATGAAGAGTTAAGAGACGAAGAGAGCAAAAATAACCTCAAAGCTTCATTGCAATCCGAATCAAAAGGATAACCTTATAAATTAGCTTTCCATTAAATTCAAATAAAGCAAACAAAGATAATACGTAAATAGAGATTAAACGCAAAAAGAGATTAAATGCAAAACAAAATTGAAACAAGAACGAAATTAAATAAAACGGGAACGAAATTAAATTAAAACAGGAACGAAACTAAATTAAATAAAAATAGAAATGAAATTAAATTGCAGAGAAAATAAATACAAAACCAGTTTTTCCAGAGAGAGAACTAACTGAATCCCAAAAGCAGAGAGTTAGAGAGTCCCCGACTCCTTTGGCTTCACCTCCTTTAATAGGCGGCTAGACCTAGGTCAGTCTTGAACACTAAACCTAATGGGCCCAAATCTTTCAATTCTGGTCTAATAAATAAAAACTAAAAATAAAAACTGAAAATAAAAACTAATAATGTGGCAGCTCATCTTCAATTCCAGAATTAATTTCCAAGCCCAATAAAACTCCAAAGCTGCCCTAAAAATAATAATAAAATTAGCTCAGAAAATCTGAATTAAATAAAACTACGAATTTCTGGTAAATGAAGCACAAATAGTGAAATTGAGAAAATAATAGATAATTAAGCACAAATCACTAATTAAAATAGGTACAGAAAGACAAGTAAATAAGAGAAAATAATGACTCATCAGTATCGTGGTCAAATCAGGAATTGGTTTTTCCAAGTTAAAGTTCCTAAGACTCCTGATAAAACTAAGTAACCAATAACAACATATAATCAACCTTACACTTTCAACATCTCTCCACATCAAACCAAATAATTCATTTCTGACTAGATTTGTCTAACTGAAACGGTGAATCAATAAATAAGAAAAATTATTTAATCAAACCCCAAGCTAAAACAAATGAATTTTGGACAGCCATCAATATGACACAGGAATTATGTTAGAATATACCAATCATCTTTAATAATTCAGCTGCCAAAAAAAAAGATATTTACAACTTTTTTCAACTGAAATTGACTCATTTTTCTTAGTCATAGAAACTTGCAAAACTGCAGAAAACTACACATGCAACAAACCAAAGAGTCAAGCGATGCCTAAACAACAAACAATTCCTAAGCAAGTGAAGCAATCTCCATATAAAATCATAAAGTTTTAGCAGGATTGTGAAATAAAATCATACCTTGTTTTCTTCCTCGCTCTCTCTTATCTTTCACGTGCGCATCTGAACCTTCAACTTAGGGTTTTCTTATGGTTGGTGTTGGGGTTTTTCGATTCTCCTTATGAGAACCCTATAATTTCTCATTGGTAGTTGCGATACTTTTCGTGTTCTTAGGAGAAATCCTAAGTCGTATATCAGAAACACAGTGTGTATATGGTGAAGAGAAATCGATAGATGTTAAAAAAATAGTAAAAGAAGCAAAAATTTAAAAGCTTGGGAGAACTAACGAACCTAAAAGAAGCAAGGATCAAAAGGCTTGGGGCAAAAGATCAAGGCACCAAGGAATTTGATGCTCAAAAGGAGAAAACGAGAAATTTGAAATGCAAAGATCTCAAGCTTTGAAATAGTAAATGGTCTTAGATTGCTAGGTAAAAGAAAAAGGGTTATTTTATGAAGCGGAAGTCCTTCGAAACGAAACTCTTAAACACGAGCGCGAGAACGACAAATCACGTGAAATAAAATATAATTAAAAAGTTAAAAATTAAAAAATAAAATATCATTTATTACATTTTATTAAAAATTATCATACCATGACTGCAGTTTATTAAAAAACTGGTGGTAATTAAGTGAGGTTTGGAAAACCTCTATTATATGTTGTGTTATTGGAGGTTGTTATAACCTCAGAAAATAAATCCTAGTTAAAATTAGCAATTTTTATAGTGTTGTATGTTTTGTTTGTAATTTGTAATTCTATTTTGGAATTGTATTAACAAGCTGGCTAAAATTATGTTAAGTTTTTAATTGATTTGGTACGTCTTTTCACTATGGTATATTTTCCATTTACCTTTTTATGTGTAATTTAATAATAATAAACTGATTTCAACTGAAATATATGTATTATTGTCTATAAATTTAACTTAAGTACTGTTCTGAATAAATAAATTTGAATATTTAAAATTGTCAAATAATTCTTAAGAAAAAGATTTACCAGATTAAGTTGTAACTATAGATGTGGTGGAAAAATAGATGGTGTCAGATCAGCAGTTAAATATAATAATACTGTGCATTTTTTGTACTTCAGAAACTTAACAATGAATTGCAGCTTTTTGGTAGGCTGGTTTTTTGTTTGGTAGCCTCATCTATAAAGCAGTAAGGGTTGGATTATCATTTTTATATTTCGTATTAATTTTAATTTTTTCCGATAAAAAATAATCTTACATAATTTCGTCATTTATGTTTAGTATTTAGTTAAGCCATGCATGGATTTGATTTTGAAAAATCTAATCCAATTCTAAATAATTGGTAGTGAAATTCAAATCCAGTCCAAATCTAAAAAATTTGGATTGAAATTAAATCCGAATTCATATTTTGTAAAAAAAAAAACTAATTTGGATTTTATATATCTAAATTTAAATAATTGAAATATATTATTCTATTTTAAATCCATATTTTTAAAAAAAAAAGTAAAGTTTGAATGTTTATAATTCTATTTATTAAGTTTAAAATTAGATTCTTTTTCATATTCAGCTTTTATGAAAATTTTTGTTGCACTTTTATAAGTAAATTAAGTGATCATAATTTCTCCTTACATCTATAAAAATTGGTAAATTATTTCTAAATATAAGATTATAACCCATTTAATATAATATACTTTTGCATATATCGCTTTAAATATAATTATATACATAATAATTTTATAATTTTAACTACTTCTATCTATTAAATACATTCTATCTATTAAATACATTAAACACAATTCTTGCAATAATACAAAACAAGTATAAACAACAATTAGTGAAATCTAAACATCATTAAAAAAAATTCTTTAATTTTTTTTCTTTTTCTATAGTTTTCTTTATAGTGGTGGGGTCAACAGAAACTTTTTTTTTTTTCAATTTCTGGATAGATGATTTGATGATAAAAAAAAATAAAAATTTCAAAAGTAATTATCATAAAATCCTATATAGGAAAAAAAAGACACCATAACTTGTCTTTTACATTCTGTTTGTAATAGGGCGCAAGAAAGCCAACAAACACGAAAATTCACGAATTTTGATAAATAAAATATTAATTAAAAACACAAATTGATAAAAATTTTCATGACAAACTTTTTTCGGATGATAGCGATGATTTGCAAAGAAATAACCATTTCTATTAAAACTTTTATATAATTAATTTATTAATATATATTTATATTATAATAAGATAAATATAATTAATTATATATTATTATTGTTAAAATAATAATAAATTTACAAAATAACAATAAAAATAAAATACTAATAACATTAATATTAAAAACAAAAAATAATAATAATAAAATTATAAAATAATATTATTAATAATAATAATTTAATTTTTATTTAAACTAATTAATAATCTTATAATTAAAAAATAATAATTTATTAATCACACTCATCAAACTAATTATTTTTAATTTTAATTATAATTTTATTTACTAAAAAATATTTTTATTAATTACACATATCACATCATTCATAAATTTTTTTAAACTTTCTACTTAAAACTCACTATCTTTTCTTTAATCCAAACAACTAAACTTTACACATACTTTCCTTTCAAATCATTTCAAATTCATTTCCTCAAATTACTTTTTAATGCAAACAAAACCTTAATGTGAAATCTCTTTTCATCTTTGACAAAAATATCAAATTATCAAATGTAATTCTTTGAGAGATTCCTCACCTTTTAGCCTTTAATTGTGCAAAAACAATAATGTAAACATATTATTTACTTTGTATTTACATTACAGTTAGGATAATCAAACTTTTTTTTATAACTATTTAAAGAATCCCAAGAACCCCTAAATCCTAGATTCTTACCTTTTGCTTCATATAATTCAAAAATATTTTTATAGACATGAATAAACATCATCGACTTCTTCTTTAACTAAAATCAAAGTCCAAAAATACAGGAAACAAATATTTATAAAATGAAAAATCAAAGGCTTCTTAGTGAAAAACAAATTACTTACTCTCTATTGTTGTTGCCATCAAACGTTGAAACACCCAATCAACTATGTTTTTCTATTTGTGTTCAATATTTTCACGTTTGTCTTTAAGAATGGAGTATTTTATAAAATAAGAACATATAGGACAAAGATAGGAACTAGAAAAGTCATGATGAAGTTGATAGTGTTCATAGTGCATAGAGAAAACAAGCACGAAAGAAAGTGAAACAAATACAAAGAAAAAAAAAACTAATTAGTGTTGAAAGAATAATCATTGGTGTAAAATTATAAGTTCCGTAATTGTAAGAAGTAAATATAACAAAAAAAACAATATAATAGATAGGTATCTACATAATAGACATGAGTAAAAATTAGAATGTTTTTTTGTAATGTAAGTAAACTTAAAATTGCGAACGATATACATTCTTTAATTTGGATAACCGAGTATATAATATATAAAATATAGATCGGATCAGATTAATTAATCTAAAATTAATTAAAAAACCAGAAGACAGGATGCAATAAAAGTCGGAGAATCATTGACATACATCTCTGCACATAATTCAAAGCAAGTGGATTGAAAAAAACAATATCATTACCAACCGAACAGGTAAAAAATCACAGATTAAATTAATGTGATTCCACATGTAAAATGTGCAAACTATTCTATTTCTTTGTACTGGAAAAGCTTGATAATTCACCTAGTTCGTTGAATGACTTTGAATCGAACGTAGAAAACCTACTAAATAAATAGGAACCCTAGAAGATATTAAAGATTAATCCAATAAAGATATTATGGTGTTAGGTATTTAACAAACCTCTCTTTTCAAAATCCTGACTTGGAAAATGAAGAGTGTTATGTGCCAACTTAGATGATATCCTGAAACTAATAAAGAAAATTATGGATATTTTTGCGAAAACAATCACATAACACCAGTATCTTTACACTCTCTCCTGTAATAAATCTAGATTGTTAAAGGAACCCTATTCATGTGACTACTTTTAAACGAAATTTTCAAATCCAGAAATTAATTGCCACATTAAAAATAACACCTGATTTAGTCAAAAGAATAACCAAATATAGGTAAGAATTCTAGAATCCATAAAAACTCATACTACGACATTAAATATTCTAACTTATGGTATCTCTTCTCTATCACAGCTAGAATATTTTCAACATGTTTTGATTTCCTAAACCTTTTCTGCCACGAGTTTTTTTTTTTTAGGTCGACTCTAATCACAGAATTAGGTAATATCGTGATTATTCTTCCACATATAAAAGGATTTAAATAAATAAAAAAAAAAGTCAAGTAACGTAATTTTAACATTGCTTTATGCTTGTTTTCTTTAGAACAATTTCTTACTGTCAACATAAATAAAAATACAAAACAAAGATTAAGGTACACGTATTTATTAATGTTAATATAATGGAATACGTATTTCATTTTTAATAACTATTATACGTGTTTAATTAATGTTAACATATAGATAAACTTAAAGAAATTATTAAAGATTTTAATTTTAAAAATAAAATTAAAAAATAATTAATTGCATATTAATATTACTATTATTTATTTATTTCTTTAATAAATACACGTTACGATAAATTACTCAAGACCAAACATATATTCGATTACTTAAATCATTAAAATAATTTAAATAAAATTAATAAAATTAAAATTTTTGTATTAAACTAAATTTTTTTCTTATTATATTGAAATAAAATATACAAATACTTTATTTACCTTACAAAAATGAAGATTACTGATTTCATGCTTTGATCATGATAGGAAATTGAGATTGATTATATATATATATATATATATATATATATATATATATATATATATACACACACACCTGTATTCCTGAGTATTAATTAGTAACAGGGGTCAAAATAGGTGCGTGAAGGCACATGCAGATGGAGCATGGTAGATTCTGATGGATTCATTGAAACAGACATTTGCTATAAATAATAGTAGAAAACAGATCATCTTCACTCTCCACTCACTCACTTGTAACTCCAACCATGCATGTGTCATTTTCTTCATAACCATCCAAATTCAATCAATTCCTTCGTCCCACTCTTTTAATATTAACCACTCTTCCCTCACACTCTCCTCAATTATCTCTCTCCTACACTTCTACTGCTTCTACAAATAATACATCCATTTCACCAATAATTTTTATTCTTAATTAAATCTTTGTTATCTCTATTCCTAATCCATCATTTGTATCTTACGTTTATTCTAACTTTCATACTAATACATATTTATGCGGTAATTATTCTCTAGTATTTTAACTTTTTTACTAATACATATTTTTATAGAAATCGTTTCGATATATTTAATAATCTCAGATGATTTAGAGTCAAAATCAATGTTCATTTAAATATAATTTCTCTTAATTTTCTTAAACGTCTTTTAAAAACAAAATTATAATAAAATTTTCAAAACGAACAAATATATAGCGATTTACTCTAACTATATCATTTCATAATTATCAAATAATATATCCAATCAAAATAACTAATCACAATTTCATTTTTCTAATTTTGAATTATTCATGTTGATTTTTGTTTGGAATCGATTGATTTTTATTTACAAATTAACATTTCTATTGATTTTCTTGATGTATATGCACGCATCCTTGATATATATTATTTATATATCATTGTATATTTTATACAAAGTGAATAATAATTAACATTGTATGTGAAATATATTTAAATATAATTTCATTCAAAACTCCAAGCTAATAAAAACTATCATTATACGTGTAACTAAATTTAGATGTGAAGAATTTTGATAGTAAAAAATTGAAAGGAAAAGGAAAATATGTAGTTGGCATTTTGTTAGTTAGTTCCCACCATGTCACGTACTTTTTTTACTTTTGTCAGAGATAAACAGTTGTTGAATGCCGACAGCATGTTGTCATAATAATGATAGAATGAGAGTTTGACTGAAAAGGTTTACTGATTGCATAGGATTTCAGAGAAGAGCTTTGAACCCACACATGCTTCTCCACACAATTCAGGTATATAGCTTTTCTGACTTGTTTTGCATGTTTCAATTCAATCCAAGTTTTTCATTCACAGATCACCTTCAATGTCTTCCATTTCCATTGAATGGTTGAATGTTTTTGCATAAACTAACTTATATTTCATAACAAAGAATTCTATTGAGTGGAATGGAATTAATAATTATGAATAATAAAAATTTTATTTGAGGTGTTTAATGGATTAATATATTGAAAATACAAATTTCACATAAAAGAATTATTTATGAGATATATATTTGTACTTTAAATTATTTCGATATAATACTTTCTTTAGTTTTTATGGTAAATTTTAAAATAAATTATTGATATTTAAATCCAACACTTTATTTTAGATTGTCTTTTAATTAAGGATAGTCACATTGATGAAGAAAAGAAAAGAATTAATTAATTGTCTTTTCTTCTAATAGACTTATACACTATATATCTTAGTTATTGATGATGAAAAGGAAAGAATTAATTAATTGTTTTTTTTTTTCTAATTGACTTATACACTTTATTATGTATTATAATCACCATTGTAATAACTGAGTAATCATATTCACAATGTCAAATAAAGTATTAATGTCAAATAAAATGTTAATACAATTGTACGTATTAATAGAACTTTTTATAATAATATGGATAAACATTCTAACACTTATAACATTGTTAATAAAGGAAATTGTTATAACACAATTAATTTCGTTTTTACTTATAAATTGACTCACTTATAGTAATCATTTTATTTGATTTAATTTGATAATATTTGAGTGAATATTTGTAACAAATTTTTTTCCATAAAATATGAATAATATATATATATATATATATATATATATATATATATATATATATATATATATATATATATATTTAAATTAAATGGCACTTGTATTACACAATGTTATAAAAGAAATATATTCTCTGTTATATTATATCTTGTATCTTGTTTTCAATGTTATATTAAGTATAGTATAAAAGCAAAAAGGAACTATGTAAATACAAACATTAACTTAAATCTAGTAATGTTGTATATCAAGATTTAAGAGATTTAATATTATAATTGTTAGACGAAATTTCAATAAACTTAATATTACCGTAAGTGATTTTAATTGAGTACTTCACAACATAATAAAGATGACTCAAGATCCAAGCAGGTAAAGCAACTGTTTTAGACTTCAAGGTCTCGAAGTCTAAAAAAATAATACTAATACATTATTATAAAATTAAAAAAATTATTTAATTTTAAAATTACACTAAAAATTAATTTTTAATTAAACATTTAAAATATCTTAACTGAGTTCAAGTTTACATGGATGTTATAAATATTCTTTAATGACTTTAAATTTATATTGGTACTATAATTATTATTTAATGAATAATATTTTTGGAACTTTTTATAATAAATTAATAATATTTTTTTAAAAGAAATTTAACAGTCAAGGAATCCTACCTATTAAAAATTTCTAATTTTCTTTCTATCTCTTTCTACTATTCCTTCATATTGACATCATTTTTTATATATCTTATCATTCTTTGACTCTTCCACTTATCTCCTTCCCTTATCCCTTCTTTCATTGCTTCTTCAATAATATTATTTCAATTTGAGTTTTTTTATTGTCATTTTCTAATTTTAAATTTGTTTTAGCATTTTATACTATGCATTTATGTCTGTCTCTATTTGGAGACTTGAAACAGTAGATTGGGGAATCAAAGTTTGTGTCTTGCTCCTTTTGAGTGCATGAATATCAAGTAGATGAATTGATCTAAAAAAAATATTTTCATTATTATTTAATTAATTTTAAAATAATTAGTGCAGATTCAGGGAAGTGTAGATTCATTATTTTGACAATTAGATTTTATCTTTTTAACTTAGTCTCATTTTATATACTTATAAGTTATATTCATTGTTATATATATTATAATTTTTAATTCTGTATAAAAATATACAAATATGTCAACTAGAAGATATGAACTAGGTTATTTCAAATTTCAAAAAAAAAAAAAAAA
>Ga0209700_108389_pt1 | contig 13283 bp, 11 predicted proteins | sample SiratroredBW_FD_187528 | JGI IMG/M metagenome (GOLD analysis project Ga0209700, IMG submission 187528) | Root nodule microbial communities of legume samples collected from California, USA - Siratro red BW (SPAdes) (version 2) | ecosystem: Host-associated > Plants > Roots > Nodule | place: USA... | reverse complement strand
GAATATTATTAATACTTCTATTCATATTATTTATATTTACATTAATAATATTTTTAATATTACTATATTATTATCAACATTATTTATATTTATATGAAAAATAGTTTTAATATTATTAATATTTTTTATATTATTTTTAATTATATTAAAAATATTTGTGATATTATTATTATTATAATAGTTAATAATAATATTATCCATAATTTTATTATTATTAATGTTAACACTAACATTCTTATTTCTAATATTATTATTATTAATGTTATTTTTATTACCCGTATTATTTCTAATATTATTATTATTATTATGAATCTTATTAATATTATTTTTTTATCAATATTATTAGTATTATTATTGATATTATTGTTAATATTATTATTATCATTTTTAATAAAAATGATAATAATAAGAATAATAATATTATTAATAATAATAATATTAATAATATCAATAATACTATTATTATTAATAATAATATTATTAATAATATTAACAATCATAATCATAAATATAATCATAATAAGAATAATAATAATTATAATATTATTATATTTGTTTGTTGAACTCTCTTCAACATTCAAAGGTTCTGGGTTCAACTCCTTCTAATTACAGTTTGATAGTAATTTTATTAATATTTATAATAACATTAACAATAGTCCTAAATAATGATAAATAATAATAATAACAATGATAATTATTAGAAGGATATAAAAATAATCTACAGATTTTTTTTACTGTAGATAAATCCAGTTTTTTTTTTAGTGAAATGACATATAAACTTAATAGAATTATGCATACACTTTCTATTTTTGATTTCTTAACCTATTGCACTAGTTAGGAAGACCCTTATGATAATAAAGTCTGAATGAGTTTGAATCCTACGTTGCATGCTTGATTATTATGTATGATGTGCTTATCTGTTTCTACACACACATATAGATAGATTGTGTTTTGCTATATCTTGTTGAAACTGTGTTTAATGTTACGTTTAGGATGCTGCTGAAAATGATGAAGTTGATGAGAAGTGTGGACTATTGGAGTTACACTGTAAGAATGCAATGAATGCCTATTGTCCACCAGGTTTACAACCGGTGAATTTCATGGCATCTGAGTCCAGTTCCACACCACTACTTTCTTTTTGATATTTCATTTTGCATTTATGTTTTATTTATTTTCAGTAGAAAAAACCACAGTTAAGGAATAAGAGAAAGTGCACAAAAGAAAGGACATGGTCAATTCAAGGAATATGAGGGAAATTTGTAGGAATCCAAGCATTGGATTTTCCCTTTCCTTTTTAAACTTTTAGCCATTGTATACTTGTTTTCATATTTTATTTCATCAAATCAAGGATTTTCCTTTTGAGTTTTTGGAATTTTCCAACCAAAACAACCAAACATGAGATCAGTGTGTAGATTTAGGTATCTAGAACCTGTTTTCCTAATAAGTGTTTTTGATACTTAGCCTTTAGTAATTTTGCTAATTTTGTCCTATAATTTTATTACTCTTGAATTAACTAACATTATCTTGTTGAGATAAATATGCTAACATGTGACATTATCACTATTAATATGTCAATACTATTAATTCAATAATAACAAAGTAACTATTTGACGGTCAAAAGTAAGCTAACATATTTATTACATATAAATATAAAACACTAATTGTAGATAGTACGAAATGACTTAACTAGTTCAATTCTTAAAAATAAAATAATATTGGGTACTTCTTCGAGATAACTAATTCAAATAAAAATGTTATTTTGAACAGAAAATAAAAATCATAAATTAGTAATTGCCACCTTCAAGAAAGTGCATTCCCTTTCACTACAATTAGGACACTCAAATTAGTCTACCAAAGCTTTCCACCAAAGCAGATTATTGACTTAGTGTCAAAAATAAATATGAAATAAAACTTAATCTAGAATTTAATTTTAGAGATAAATAAGATAATATCTATTTTTTTTAACAAAAGAGTTATTTATTTTTTATTGTTATAACAACCATCAACTATCTCTCTCCCAGAAGATATTCTCTCTCCTAAAAGATATTTTATCTCTCTAAGAAGATACTATGTATTATTTTTATAAAAACTATCAACTCTCAGAAGATAGTAAAAGATATTATGTTTTATCTTAATAAAAACCACCAATTATCTCTAAGAAGATATTCTGTTTATAAAAATTATCAAATTGCTTCCTCTCTCTTTCTTTAAGAAGATATATAGTTTTATTCTTATGAAAACCACCATCTTTTTTTATCTCTCTAAGAAGATATTCTGTTTTATTTTTATAAAAGCTACCAACTCTCTTCATAAGAAGATATTATGTTTTATTCGAATAAAAAAGACCAATTATCTCTAAAACCTACCAAATCGCTCTCTCTCTCTCTTTAAGAAGATATACAATTTCATTCTTATGAAAACCACTATATCTGATACAATTTTTCTTTAAAGTTTCTTACCTTCTCTCTAGATTTGTGATCTCATAGGTTATCAGATTGACACTCAAAGGACACCCCTAGATTCCTAGCGTTGAGTAGATCAAGAGTGTTCGATTAGATTCTTGAACAGAGTTAGGTTGTCCATGATTTTAGGATTTTTGAGTATCTCTACTCTATAGAGGTAAGGGAAGCTAGTTGCATGTTTCTTTTCATAAATGTTTGTTTATGTTTCAATGAAAATTTATCTAAAATTATGATATTTTGTAAGGGAAGCTAGTTGTATATTTTTTTTATAAATGTTTATCTCCTTTGAAACACAAATTTATCTAGAATGATGATATTTGGTAAGGGAAGCTAGTTTGATTGCTTTTCATAAATATTGTAATTATTTGTTTATTAATGAATAGGGTGAATGTTTATGTATTGTATAATGTTATGTGAATGATGTGGTGTGTGATCGAGACATATTATCTTCAGGAAAGGAAATATCCGTGTTGAGATTATTAGGATGTGCATTGTTTGGGGATTCCAAGGAGGTATCCTGACTCTACTGGTACACTGGATTCACATGGATGAAGATTATCAATTAGTGAAGAGTCGAAGGAGGTTAATATGGTCCTGTCCGAGGTTTGAGATATGAGCCCGATCGGAATAGGACATATGGATTAACCCTGTGCAAATGGGATCCAAGGTTTGAAATATGAGCCAAATCGGAATAGACTGTTCCGAGGTTTAAAATATGAGCCTAATCGGAACAATTGGGTGGTATATGACAGGTGCACACCTCTTAGTCTAACTAAATGCACAAGTGTATGTATGATGTGAGATGAATTATGAAAGATTGAATTGTTGTCATTTTGTTGAGATAGAAATCCAATTTATAAAAATATATATTTTTTGAAAACTCTCTAGGTTACCTTTCTTTTTGTGTGTTGTTTGTTTTGTTTTTAAAACTACGATGACAGGTGGTGTGAGTCCAAGTAAATTGCTAGATAAACTTTCTTTTATTTTATTTGTAATTTTACAAAGATATTTTTATTAAATCTTCTTTAGAGGAGTTTATTTTGAAATACATGATGAATATATAGATTTTGATATTCAAGTCTATTATATAATTTCTATACAATAAAGTTTCTATTACATGAAAAATATGGGATGTTACACTTAACATCGGTTATAATGGATTCTAGATAAAATATAATTTAAGTAATTATTTTTTATCATTTTAAATTGTTTTAAATAAATTTAAAATCTGAACTAAATCAATATGATTTACGAAAAAGTCGGTAAGTTTCAATCAATTAAATCTAATTATATGAAAATATACAAAAAAAATTAAATTTATTTGACAAAATAACAGAAAATTATCATTTTTCTAAAAATTCATACACAGTTCTCAATTAAAAAATCCAAAAAAATATATTATAACTTACTAAATTAACTAAAAAATATAAAAGAGAACAAGTGCTTCTTCTTCCATGAGCTAGTAGACATATGACGTGTTTGGGAGAATGGTGTTTCTTCTCATCAGTTTGGAAAAAGCCAAAAGCTTTGAAGGAAGGTGCACCATTAGCTTTGAGAGTCACTTATTCTTTAATTCACAAGTTTATTTTTCTAATGATGAAGGACATATTTGTAAGAAATTTTCATAAAGAATTATAAAATTTTATATGTTCAAAAGCTAAATCAATTTGTAAGAAATTTTCATAAAGAATTATAAAATTTTATATGTTCAAAAGCTAAATCAATTTGTTTCGTTCAAAAAGACTAAATTAATAACATGACGCGCTTTTGAAACTTCTTAATTGACTACTTATTTTAATTTTCTTAAGAATCAAGCTAAACTTTTATGCACGTATCTCATTTAGTTTATTCTTGATACTATTATTAATATTATTTATATTACTAAAGTGGGTATTTTTCTTTCTCTATTGATCATGAAAAGCTTTCTATTAGTTAATGGAACCGACCAACTTAATTTTATAAAATAATAGTTTTTTTTAATAGCAAAGAATGGAATTAATAGGAACACTTAAAGGGTGCTCCAACCCTGTTACATAAAGAAAACAATACAATAATCTTCATGCCTACAACTGAATGACAAGGAGATAGTCCTATCACTACCTTACATAAAACATATAACACGGTACAACTAAACCAACCAATTCTTTGAGCCTAACAAACAAATGTAGTACATGTCACCAAATATGTATTGATTTGAACAACACCATTTTGTACTTCAAATTTGCATTCTTACGATCCCTCGCATCTCTCTGCCACTGCCCGTACCTGTTCCAGATAAACGTACTTGAATACACACCCACACCTACTCCTCTCGAGAGAAACATGAGACAAAAAAGCCTAGCCCTAAGCACCCCGAAGCGAAAGTTTCTCCCTACAAGCCAACGATCATACCAAAGTTGTAATAATTAAGAAGTATTTTCCAGACATAGAATAGGGCAAAGAAACCAATCTGAAACAGAATAGTTGAACCCCTGCCATCTAAATTTATTCCAAGACCAAGCCTTGAGTTGTGCCAAAGTAAATATCTCCACACCATCCACCACTCCATTATTAAACATTATTTTATTCCTATGCCTTCAAATTTCCGACACTATAGCCACCCACATACCCCTCCAAACTGAATTAGTTTTCTTGCTAAGACCTAAAAAGTAAAAGCTCTGGAAATTATCCATAATATTAAGGGGCCTAGCAGAAGAGATACCTAACCACCTATCACAATTGTCCCATACTTTTTGTGCAATATCACAACTGATGAAAACATGTTGAGCAGTTTCCTCAGCCTTCATACACAAAGCACAAAGTTGCTAATGACTACAACTCCTCTCTTATCTAGATTAAGTCTAGTTGGAAGCTTTTCTAATAAAGCTCTCCAAACACACACTCGGGCTGAGCCTGCAACTTTAAGGCTCCATAAGTCCCTACACCACATGTTACTTGAGGAACTATCATTTTTGTTTAAGAGCCTATATCCAGCTCCTACTGTGTATTCTCTATGGACTCCTGCACCCTACACCTTCTTATCCGGAGTATCCCTCTTCCACTTGATAGCGTTCATAATAGTAATTAATTGTCTGAACGGTTCCTTCTCCCACTCAAACAACTCTCTCCTCCACATAATCTTCCAAGAAAGTACTTCTTGTCCCTCCACATTTAACCATTCTGTCACTTAACTGATAGCCTTACCAGTTTCTAGAGACATACAATACAATCTAACTTTAAGCGCAATGTTGCCTGACCAAATATCTTCCAACAATCTAATCTTAGTACCGTCACTCAATTCCCACGTACTGTTATTGAAAAAACAGTTATGATGATTGACTGAAGCACCTAATTTACTCAGATCTCTCCACCAACTAGAGGCTTTCCGATCGCCCAAATTACCCGTCATCTGCCTCCAAGGTCCATACCTAGAATCTATAATATCTCTCCACACTCCCTCCTCTTCTGTATCTAACCTCCATAATCATTTAGCTAGAAGAACATCGTTAAAATTCCCTACATATTTGACACCCAACCCTCCGTTATCAATAAAAGCACAAACTTTGTCGCACGTAACCCAAGCAATTTTTTTACCATCAAAACCCCAGCTCCAGAGAAATTTAGCCTGTATTCTTCTAATAGTTTTGCACACACCTACAAGTGCTTTATAGAAAGAAAGATAGAATAGAGGTATAGTAGTAAAGACTGCCTTGATGAGACACAACCTACCAGCCATATAGATTAACTTCCCCTTCCAAGTCGATAATCTAGACTTAATTTTATCAATAACGGGCTTCCAGAATGCCAACGATCTAGGGTTCCCACCTATATTCATACCAAGATATTAAAGCGTACTCCCATACAACGACAATTAAGGCACTTAGAAAAAATAGCCTTATCCAAATCGGTCACCCCAATTGTACCAACATAGCTTTTATGGAAATTAACTTTAAGTCCAGAGGTAATTTCAAAACATCATAAAACCATTTTAATAGCCAATATGCTATTGAGCTTAGGTTGGCAAAAGAACAAAGTATCATCTACAAATTGCAAGAGTTTGACATCTACATGCTTATGGCCAACTTGAACCCCCTCTAACACACCTATCTTAGAAGCTTCCCTAACCAAACCAGCCAGACCTCTGCTACTATAAGGAAAAGAAAAGATGCTAGTGGATTTCCTTGTCTAAGTCCTCTTTTTGGTCTAAACTCTTTAGTTGGACTACCGTTTACCAAGACCGAGATAGTTGCATAAGAAAGACAAGTTTTTATCCACTTCATCCATTTATCACAGAACCCCATCCTACCCATCATGTAAATCCAGAAGTCCCAGTCCACTGAGTCATAAGCTTTTTCATAATAAACTTTGACTATAACCCTCTTCAATTTCTCTTTCTTTAGGAAGTCCACTGTTTCATTTGCGATGAGAACACTATCCAACATACCTCTACCACTAAGAAAAGCAGTTTGGTGGTTGTCAATCACCTTTGATAGAACCCTCTTTAACCTGTTAGCCAAAATTTTCGAAATAACTTTATGCACACACCCTACTAAAGAGATAGGTTTATACTAGTTAAGGGAAGATGGGTTAACTTTCTTAGGAACCAAAGAGATAAAAGAAGCATTGCACCCCCTCGAAATGTAACCTGTTTCATAGAAGCACCGTATAGCATTAATCATCTCGCCCCATATAATCTCCCAATTATTTTTTTAAAAATGAAAGTTATACCCATCGAAACCCGAACTTTTAGAACTTCCGCATTGGCCCACTACATCTAGAATTTCAGATTCACTAAACACACTACATAACACCTCATTATCAACATTATCAATTCTACTAAAGGCCACACCATCTAGGTTTACCTCTAACTTCGTTTGAGCCTGAAACCTATTTTCAAAATGTTTCCTCACCTCAATTTTCACTTGATATGGGTCCTCACACCACTCTCCATTGATGAAAATACCTTTAATACCATTATTGAGTCTTCTCCATCTGAGTTTAGAATGAAAGAATTTAGAATTCATATCACCCTTAGTAAACCAATCTGCTCGGGCTTTTTGCTTAATCGTTACAGTATCTCTCTCTAACATGTCACTAAGGTCACTTAACAACTGTATCCTCCTAACCCTTTTATTCTCGTGAAGGATATCATCATCATCAACCATGTCACTAGCTTCAATCTCATCTAAGATTTGTTGTCTTTCGAACTTCTCACTAACGAACACTTCTCCCCTTCACGACTTAATCTCCTTTTACAAACCTTTAAGCTTATTCTTCAACCTCTCTAAACTATTGCTACAATAATCGTCCATATTTCGATCTGTCCACACATTCTTCACCATCTCCTTGAAATCTTGATCTTTAAGCCACACATTGAACGTTTTAAAAGGTTTAGGACCTCAATCAACTACTCTGTTCTTAACCACCAGAGCACAATGGTCAGAAACTTTCCTAGTAAGAGTATATTGCGTCGACCTCGGCCACATCATCATGCAATCATTCGTCACCAAAACTCTATCTAACCTACTCTTAGACGTGTCGTTCGGCCTGTACCACATTTACCTCCTTCCCATAGCAGGAACGTCATGCAAGTGACAATTATCAATGAACTCGTTAAACCTCTCCATTTCTACTTTACTATGTTGCTCTAATCCTATATCTTTCCTCTCACTAGGGTATCTAACTGCATTGAAATCTCCCACTATGCACCACATCATACTCTTAGCAGTAGACTTAATGTGTTCTATTTCTGCTTACAAAGTATATTTATCAGCAATGTGACATGAAGAATAAACATTCATAAATGCCACTTGAACCTTCTGACCACTACCTCCAATACTATACTCCCCTTTGACTACCACGTAGCCTTTCCCCTCCTCTTTTATAAACAGTTAAAGATTTGCTTACACCACATAATTAAAAGTTTTAATATAAGCAGTATTGATTTATTGTTTAAAATGTAATATTTTATATTTTCTTATATTTGAAAATGTTATTTTAAAACTACTCATTTATTTAAATTATTTGTACTTAGTATTTTTCTTACTATAAAGCCACTTAATTACAACAAAATATATACTTATTTGAATTTTTCAATCTTTCATTACATTTCTTTTGAAGAAACAATTAATTAATTAAAATTTGTTATATATTTATTTATTATTTAAATAATTGAGATAAAGGTATATTAAAATGTTTTTATTTTCATGTCTATCATGAAGATTTCTCAAAGCACCAACACAAGTTAACATTAAAGATTTCTTGAAGGACTTAGTAAAGTTATTCTACACCAATACACATTCTAGCACCTCTTATGTCTGTACTACAATAAATATCACTTTAGGTAGCAACATGAAACCATGGCCTAAAGCATAAAAACCGTGGCCTAAACTTTAGGCAGCGGTTTTTCAGTCGTGGTCTAGGTGAGTGTTGTCATTTGTAATAGAAAACAGTTTCAGCTGTTAGGTATCTAAGTGTGAGTCTAAGTCCCACATTGAGTAGGAATGAGAAAGTTGAGCAACATATAAGAAAGAAGACCCACAAACCTAATGCCTTAAGGTTTTGGGTTGAAGGTGGCGTCATTCCCTTATGTGGGTTTGGCTCAGTTCTCATTCTTGTGAGATCTCCCTGGTTTGGCCCTCTCGGATTACCCAACAACTGGTATCAAAGCCGATGGTTTGCGGCTTGTGCGAGTACAGTTTAACCCTATATCGAAAGTCTTCTTGAGGGAGGTTTCAGGAATAGCGTGTCCTGCTTAAGTGTGTAAAACGACAATACAAGTGAGGGTCGTATGTGGATTGGATCTTGTCTCGTTATTGTTTGGTCTCCTCAAGGTTTCCTCCCTTGGATTTTTCCAACAAGTAGTATTAGAGCCGATGGTTTGCGGCTTGGGTGAGTACAGTTTGACCCTGTATCAAAAATCTTCTTGACGGAGGTTTCAGGCATAGCGTGTCCCGTTTAATTGTGTACGATAGTACAAAGTGAGGGTCATTTGTGAGTGAGGTGCTCGTATTTGAGAGGGTTATTTGTGAGTGAGGTATTCGTATTTGAAAATGCTTCCGCTCGAGGGGGAATGTACCAATGTGGAAGAGGGACTCTCACATGAGGGGGAGATTGTTAGGTATCCAAGTGTGAGTCTAAGTCCTATATTGAGTAGGAATGAGAAAGTTGAGCAACATATAAGAAAGAAGACCCACAAACCTAATGCCTTAAGGTTTTGGGTTGAAGGTGGCGTCATCCCCTTATCTGGGTTGACTCTTGTCTCATTCTTGTTTGGTCTCCTTAAGGTTTCCTCCCTCGGATTTTCCCAACAATGTCAACTTTGGAAAGGTTATATAAGTCATATGCTTTACTCTAATTTGGGCAAAAACTCTCTTTTCGAGGCCTGATAAGTCATATCATCTAGCATGTAATTTTTTAAGAAAAGATAAAAATTTGTTGCATGGAGCGTATTTAATACATCTTTATGTTCATGCATCTTTATGTATATGCATGGACAAATGAATAATGCTTGAAGATAGAGATTTTAAAGTGAAGTTTCTCAATGGATAGAAAAAGATTCGCAATGGTTTGTTTCTCAATTCTTGATATATAAAGAAACCTTCCAAGTTAAAGAAAGATAACAAAGTGGTAAAGAGTTTCCAAAATATTGCTAATTTTATTGATCAAAGCATTTTGTGCCTTTAACTTTACAAGAACATTATGCATGATCATTTAGCAAACTAATAGAGTGTTCAAACCTTATATTCATCCAAAGATGTTTTTCTTTATCTAGTGAGCAAAACTTTGTGATCTTTTAGATCACAACTTTCCTTATAAAACTTTAAATGAATTTACCATACCATACATAGTCAAGATCCTCTTAAAGATCATTTTGTTTATAATAGTTTAAATATTATTTTTAGTGGGACATGTTAAATATGAGTCTTGGATTAGATCTGATTGAATGGATTGGATTGAGTTGGTTTATATGAATAATTTTGGTTTGAGATTGCGTCTTATATTATATGATCATGTGGTTTGGATGGGTGCTTTCTTTTAAAGGCTAGTTTTCAGAAAGTTTATGACAATATTAATTAACAGTTTTTATTCTACATGCTTAGAAGATCCAAAATTTGCCAAAGTTAAATCTTTTGGATAAAGGAGTGTCTCTAATTTAGTTTGGTATATGTATTTGCTAACAGAAGCCCTACAAAGGAGTTTGTTGTGAAAAGATGCTTAAGAAAGAGAGATTCATTGACACTGTTCCTATTCACAATAGTAGGTGAAGATTTAAGTGGTCTTACAAGAGATGTAAAGAAGAAGAAAATGCTCACCAGTATAAGATAGGTAGAGATGAAGTTGAGGTTAATATCCTTCAATTTGTTGATGTTATAAGGAAATACAAAGAGAAATGTGAAGGTTATAAAAAAATATTTTGAGAAGTTTTGAGATGGTTTTGGGGTGTATTAACTATAATAAAATAAATTTGAACCTTTTGAGTTAGAGGGGGAAAGAGATAAAAGCATTAAAGACAATCTAAGAATGATGAAATTGTGAAAACTTGTGGTAAAAGAATTCAGACAAAAGTTAGCTTCATGGAAACATGTTTTATCACAAGTAAGGATTTGGCTATTTAACTCAATGTTGGCAACTCTTCCACTATATTCATGTCTCTCGATGTCTAAGTTAGTGATTAAGAAGGTATTGTAGATGCAAAATAGTTTTATGCGGATCAAAATGAAAGAGGAAGAAAAGACTCACTTTCTTAAGTGGGATAAAGTAGGTTGGCCAAAGAACACGGGATATATAGGACAAAAGCATTTCTATGTTGAATGAAGCATTGTTGGGTAAATGGAGTTTGGGAATTTAAAAACAAGGTAGATTGATAATAATATGTCATGCAAGTTAAGGGGTGTAAAAAAAGTTGAAATTCTATATTGATGTTTAGCATGGAAAATAAAAATAAATGTGTAGCTCAAAACAATCTTATGACATATTGTTTATTATTTTTGAACAAAAAAAAATTATGAGATAAGAAAAAACAAGGGCATGAGTTGATAACACATAGAAGTGAAATTTTAGTTAGAGGATAAACATGTTTGAATGAGAAAAGATCTAGTATTAAATCTAAACGATAATGGAAATGAAGAAGGTGTACAAGTCCGAGGATAATAAAAATATTTTGAATGAGAAAATAAATGGGGTATACTTAATTAAATAATCTTATAACATTATTCAAAAGATTAAAATAGGTAATCAATCAAACAAATTTTTATAGCAATTTGGAAGGAGAAAATCCCTCCAAAAATTCAATTATTCCTATGTAGATTGATAATGGGGAGACTACCAAGAAAAGACCAACTACTGAGAAGGAATTTGTCACACATTAATGATGACCTAAATTGTCCATTATTTGGAGAAGAAAAAGTGTTAGGAAGTGTGGAACAAATGCTGTGATCCAGTCAATCTCAACATTGTTTTAACAATCTATCTTGAAAAAACAATTCTAGCAACATGCAATGATGAATAAAGTATTTAATAGGAAAATTTAGGAGATTATGTAGAATGCAATAAATTGAAGGGAAAGGTATCATTACATCTTTAGAGGAAAAATTTTTAATGGAAAGATATGATTAAATAAATGAAATTGTTCTATTGGGTATGTCTAATATGATTAATCCCTTAAATTGTCGCCAACTTATAAAACGGTGTTATAATAAAAAAAGATATATTAAAATATAAAAATATAATTAGATATAAAAAATAAAAAAAATAAAGATATAAATTTTAACATAAAATGAAATAAGAGGAAAGATTAATAATGCAAATTATAATTAAATTATGGTATGAATATTTACAGTTCATCAAACATTTATCAGGAAGTCCAACTACAATACATCAACAATAGTCAATTTTATCTAATTTGAAATAAAGATTATCAGTATAAATACACAAGTTCAATTTTAATATCTAATCCCATGATCTAATAAGAAAAACGAAATACTCAACAATTCACAACAAAATGGATGAATAAGTAAAAGAAAATTGAAGTAGAGGTCCCCGTAGAAGCAATAATCCATGTAGATAATATTAAATTTACTTTTAAATTTAATTATTAATTTTCCTATATTTTTTATTATTTTGTTGATTTATAACTTCATTTTCTCTCACTATTACACAAAATAAAGTAATTATTAATATATAATTATATAAAACTAACAATATAATCTTTTATATTATCTCCTATTACAATTTTTATATTTTTAATATATTTTAATTTTATTTTAACTTTAAAATTATCTATTGATCTTTTTAACAATTATGTGTATAATAATCTCTATATAGATATAAATTTTAACATAAATAATAAAAACAACTAAGTGGACTCAATTTCTTAAAAAATTTAAATCATGGCATCTTGATATAAATATATCATCCTAATATAAATTTATTTAAAATAAAAAATATAAATTTTAATTAACATTAATTAAATTCATATATATTTAATCCACTTCATTTTACATGAAGTTATTTCAATATCATCTTAACTTCACTTTAACATAATGACATCAAACTGATAATTTTATTGGGTTTAGGATTATCTATAGTAAGTATATCTTTTAAAATCTACCTCCTTCTATAACAAATATTGTGCAAAAAATTACAATATTTTCATAAAAAAATTCTATTAATTCTTCATGCCGAATAAAAAAAACTAATAAACTAATATACTAAATTATACTAAATAATAGAGGTAGAGAGGTTGCGTAAAGCCATGGAAAAACTGCCAAAAGATGTGCATGAAAAAGGGTAGGTGGCATGCAAACACTGTCATTGCATCCCCTCACTGGAGAAGCCTCT
>Ga0209700_108386_pt1 | contig 13289 bp, 6 predicted proteins | sample SiratroredBW_FD_187528 | JGI IMG/M metagenome (GOLD analysis project Ga0209700, IMG submission 187528) | Root nodule microbial communities of legume samples collected from California, USA - Siratro red BW (SPAdes) (version 2) | ecosystem: Host-associated > Plants > Roots > Nodule | place: USA... | reverse complement strand
TTTATGTGAAGGGAGTCTCTTTTTAGGTTTTTCTCCCCTTTGAATTTTGTACTTCAAAAAGTATTAAGCGAATTAGGAATTTAACAATTGATTAACCCATAACCTTTATATCCACTTTTCCATATATGTTCAACTTCCTCACCTAAGACTAGGATACATCATCCTTCTTACTTTTTGTTCTTATCTTAGCACCTTCAGTCAGATTGGAGTAGTTGACCATCCTTTCCAGAATTGATGGCATGGTTTTTAGGGAATTATGTTTCATTATAGAAGACATGTACTTACATACAAGACCACTTGCAAGGAGTCAAAATATTTAGCCTGTGTTCAGTTTTCTTATCACATTTGTGACTGTAGTGTCTACATATTTCTTATCCAGTAACTTTTCCTTTATGTTTACTATAACTCTTCTTTGTGTCAATTTCTCCAATGCCCATTCATTATTACAATCCTCATATGTTATTACATTGATTACCAAAACCTCAAGTGCACCACCTGTACATGGATATAATACATGTTTTTGACAAAAAAAGAACAATCTAAGTATGTAAACTTTATCTTTCACTACAAGAAACAATAAAATAGTTGCTAAAAAGATGCATGGGTTAATGGCCTATGCAAGAAGCATGAGCCAAACTCACTCTAAAATGCCACAACCCACGCAACGTGGATAAGAAAATTAAAAAGTAAAAAATAAAACAAAGCAAAGGTGTGACCCATGCACCAAAATATTATTTACAATTAATTAATTACAAGCAGCGTAGGCTAGACCCACGCAAAACGTAAAAGAAAATTAAAAAAATAAATAAAACCAAGCAGAGGCTAGACCCACGCACCACAATATTGTTTTGAATTAATTAATTACAAATAGTGTGGGCTCTACCCATCCATATTGAAAAAAATAAATAAATAAATAAAACTACACGTATAATAATAAAAAGTAAAAGAAAATTCAAAAAAAAAAAAACAAGTGGGAGTTAGACGCACAAACCACAATATTATAATAATTGAAATTGAATTAATAAGTATAATAACAATCATAATATGACAGAAAAGCTCTTCTAGTCTAATGGTTCTGGGTTCGAGTATCTCCTGTTGCACTTTGTCCAAAACTTGAATAAAAGTTTAATGGTGGATAATAAAAATAGTATAATATAATAATAATATTTTTTATATTTTTTTTAAAAATATGCTTTTGGTTTATTATAATTGTATTATAAGTGTGGGTCTGCCCCTCGCAAGCTTCTGTCATCTCGTGAGTTTGACCCACACATAATTTATTATATTTAATTATACATTTGGTTGCGTGGGCTATACCCACACAAGATAGTTTTGCTTTGAGGATTCTAACGTGGTCTCCTTGACTATGCATATGCATGGGTTTTTGATACTTTGTGTGGACTTTTGACCCACGCTATATCAGTGAACTTTTGTAATGTTTAGAAACTTATTTGCCAGCCAGACCCAGACCCTTATTGTTGTTAGACTAAATACCTCCTCTAGATATGACCTTATCTCATTAAAGAATACTCTATCGTTTGATGCCAGATGTTCCACACAACTACAATCCTCACTATTCTCCAAATTTTGTTCTCTTTACTATTTAGTTCCATTAGCCTAACCATTGAAAGCAGTATTTTGCTTGGTTGTGGTAAGTTGTACTTACTCCCACCCATTTATTGCACAGATCCACACATAGTTGCCTGCCAAACAACTCAGATGACTCACTGATTCCGCTATTACTTAGATGCACATACCACATACATGACCTACCATCATTAAACCCTTGTTGGTCAAGTTATCCCTAGTCGCTACCCTATTTAGTAACACCCTCCATACAAAATGTTGAGCAGATGGTAAAACCTTTCTTTTCCAAAACATATTATATAGATCCAGCTTTTCCCAAATAATACATTTATATAATTTCTTATAAGTTGCTTTTTTAAGTATATATGATTGCACTTCCTCATCTTTCCATATGCATTCATCCTTCCTATCCCTACATATAGTATTTTGTGCTAATTCTTATGATTCCATAATGGGATGAGGTTGAAGAGCTAGAGAAAAATCTCATGTGTTAAGATATTTCGATAGAGTTTGTTGACCTTGTACCTTAACCTCCATGCTATGAGATGTGGAAAGCAACTCACACTCAAACGAGCAAATGACTTCACAATTTGCCCAAATCATTGCTTAAAATATTGTAAGTTTAAATGCACAGATTAGTAGGTGAATTAGTATTGTTTATGCTTGATTATTGTTCATATGTTACAAGATTCCTTAGTTGAGTAGGAAACATATGACTCATTTGTTCTCTATGGTCAAGAGGATATTTTAACAATTTCCATAAAAAGACTAGTGCACTTAGGACGTGTGCGTGGTACTGGTGGTTCATGGGGACTTTAAAATTACTTCAGTTCACCACTATGAAGAACTACCAACTCTTGCAATTAGAATGCCTCGTAGAGGATGGAGATGTAGTTTAAAGAGAAGCTGAATAAAATTCGACAATCCTTGCAACAAAAGTTCGATGAAAATTTAGAGTCCCTTCATTCTTAGCACCAGACAAAGGGAACATCTACATTTCTTAAGGTTGTTTGAGTAAACATGAAATGGAGTTGTGTTGTTGTTCCTGCTAATCCTTCAGGAGATCATACTCACATTGATGTACCAAACTAGTGTGAGTTAGATCTTCAAGATAAGCCCTAGCATCTAGTCGAACTTGGACGACAAATAGAGGGAGAGTTACCATCCATGGTGTCCCCTTACAGTTTTACTAGATGCTAGTGATGGTTGATGAAGCTTGAGATACTACTGCTCGAGTGGCTCTTCCCAACACAAAGGTCCAATTGGTGGGGGAGGCTTTAGGCATATTTTTTACTTAGCTTACACATCTGGTCAAGGGAGTCTCAACACAACCATAGATATTACATTATTATTTTTTGTTTTCTTATTATTGTTATAATTCCTATCAATGTTGATATAACATTTTTCCTTTGTTTAGGATCATGTCTTGGTAAGAAGGGTATGGGAGCATATGCTAATGATGATGATGACATGGTAGAAGTTGAGCATGATCTAATATCTCAGTTTCTTACCATATTACCTAAGTTAAGGAGGAAACAATTGCAACTACATTGGGATAACAAAGTAATTATTGCTACAACTATTATTCCTCTATATATCTCCTTACCAAACACATTAGAGTTTGTTGGGGGAACCTCCATATTAAACATTTCAGTGATTCAATTATGGCATGTAAATAATTTAATGTTGTCTATGTTTTTCGTATTATAATAATTACATTTAACTTATAATTCATTGTGTTAGGTACATGGGTAAATTGAGTGTGTTTTAAGACAAATAAAAAAATTTATGGATTTTTTAAACCTCAAATATGGGAACACAAAGGTCCAGATCCAACAATACATGCAAACATGGATGAGTGACTCCTAGAGACATATTTACTTGGCTCCATACATTGAAGGGTTAGTAATCTAAATTGTATTTTTAAAATTATGGTAATTATTGTTGATGTAGTTTAAGCTGAAAGAAGTATTTGATGAATCCAGTGGTCATCATTAACCTTCATCCAATCAATCTTGTTCAAGACTGCACAAGTGATCTCATTGTGATGCTTCACGATTTCTGGAAGCTCTCCTTCCAAATCAACACCAAAATGCTCAATCATCTTGGAAACTAGAACCACATATGGCACCCTATAATTTGTGAGCCTTTAGAACTTGTTCATATGGTCCTTCATGACATAAATCCGATTAACTTTTATCCTATTCATAATGCAGTACATCAGAATAAGATCTTCAACGATCAACATTGCATGATTGTGTCCTCTTGGAGCCAACTGCCATACCATAATGAATGAAAAGATGCAAGGGTTCTTTTCTAGATCCAACAATATATTCAAACATGGATAAGTGACTCCTACAAACATATTTACTTGCCTCTATACATTCAAGGGTTAGTATTCTAAATCGTATTTGTTAAATTAAGATAGTTATTATTGATATAGTTGAAGTTGAAAGAAGTATTTGATGAATCCATCCTTAAATGAAGATTTGAAGAATGAAGACTTAACTCATTTAGTTAGTGTGTGTAGTGTGAGAGAGTTTTACATGCTTTTTTATTATTCTATAGTTCTCTTTATCAAATTGTTTGATCCATAAAAATATCAAATAAAGTGGTTTTAGAATGTTTTAAATTATTTTAGAACTTATTGTTGATGGTAAGATATTTTAATAGGTTGAAATGATGATTTAATCAATTACAATGTTCTTAATTGAGGTCCAAATAGACTGAAGTGAATATTTTAATTGATGATTGGTTTATTGAGTCATTATGTTGAAATTGGTTTTAAGATTCTTCACAAGGTCTTTTGTTTGTTAAGTTTGTAACATATTGAAAACTAAAATTAATCCATTGTTTTCACTTTAAGTGAAATCAACATATTAAAATGGAGTTTTAATTCATTAAACCTAACAGTACAGGCTTTGTAAATCTATTTTTTTTCAAATATTTTAAGAAAACTTTTTAACTTTGATTTTGAGAGATACTAAAACCTTTCTAAGAGAAAGATTTTTTGTGCTAAAAATCACTTTGTTGCGGAAAATCTTTGAAGTTATTTGGATCACTTAATCTTAGTTAAGGGAAGTTTCCTAAATTTTTGAACTTGTTGTTTCTACTGGAATTCAGGTGTTGTTCTTTGTATTGTTTTTCATTTCTAAGGTTTGGTTGTAATTAGATAGGGTTTCTAATTGCAAAAGGGTAATTGCAGGTTACTTGTGGGTAGAACACTAGGGTTCAAGAATTGTTTTTTATGAGTCTTTGTGTGTTGTAAAGATCTTTTTAGTGGAATCTTGGTTGGTGTAGCTAAGAAACCAAATGTAACTCTTGTGGTAAAGTAAACTAGTATAAAACATGAGTGTAATCTTTCTGTTTAATTTTAATACTAAGCTCTTTGTACATTCTTGGCTGAACAAAATTTTGATAGATTGAATTTTTAAATTAATAGATTGATTTTTTTATGTTTGCACTGTAATCAAATTTTAAGATGTTTTTTTGTATTTCGAAATACTTTAATTGGTTGCTTTTTAAATATCATCATTCTAAGCTCGATTTTTCAAGAAATTTTTTATTGTTCAGTTCAACACCATCTTGAACTTAGCTTTCATTCTTTACAGTTATATAACTAACTATTTTTGTTAGTAGAGGTCTCATTGGTAGTTGATTGCAATTATTCCTAAAGATTACATAGTAGTGTAATTTTGTTTACTAAAAAAACCCAGACAGGAAATGAAAAGTTATTACAAGGGTAAAATTCAATTTTTCATTACATTACAAGTATAAATGTATTTGAACTAACATATGTGTCTTTGCTTTATTTAAATGTTTGAATTGCACAAACATTTTAAGTGGAAGAACCAGAACAACGAAGTTACTACAATTCATATACCCTTAGGCTAGGGATCTTTCAATACATATAGTAGTTATTTTTATCCAACATATATATGAAATTATTTTTTGTCACTTTTTTCTTATTTTAATATAATAGGTTATCATACTCATTCGAATTTGACTATTACGTGATATATTGGATAAAAGTCATTATTTAAATGAATATCATTGACTCATGGACAGAAATAACATATTTAAATATAAGATAATTTGTATTTTTCCTTTATGATGATATAATCATATGAGTTAAATGTTTAGGTCTTTAGTGATGAATCTTCCCTGTCCTAGGATCAAGTCTAATAGTTGAGAGAACAATAAGTTACTTTCCTTATCCAATATATAAATAGTTTACTTTCACTTTATCTTTTATAAAAAACAATTTATTAAAAAAGATGATTTTGTATATATTTTTTAGTTAAAATATTTAATTATTGTTGTTGAGAATTTTCTATATTTTAAGTTTTAGTTTAAAACCAAAATCTAATACTATTTAAAAAAAAACAAATTTATGTCGAACCATATATTGTCATACATACCGTTCATGTGAATTTAAGTCTATGTATGATCTCACGTAAATTTAAACTTTTTTTCTAACTTATTTTTTTAATAATATCTTACCTGATATGTATGCTAATCTCTCGTAAAATAACCCACTTTCAAAATAAATTGTTAACACATATCAAACACCATAAATAACAGATATTAAAAACCTACTTCTACATTAGTGTTACAATAAATCCATAATTATTCCATCGAATTGACGGCTAGTTAACAAGCAAATTTTGCCTATTTCGGTGTTTGATAAAATATACGTCACCAAGTTCCGACAAATTTTTAGAAGACAAAAGTTGAATTTGGATCTGCTTGATATAAAATATTCAATTGCTATAATAGAATATGTTCATAATTTGCTGCGCTGTGTAGCGGTACCTTGTCGGATTTAAACATGATGAAGTGATCAATACACTAATTTTTTGTATGACTTTGATTGTGTCGCTCAGAGTTCTCAGTAAAATACATATAATATAATATGGAGAATTAACAAAAGAGAAACAAAATATATTATTATATTCTATTCTCTTAACTAACTTTGCTTTCTTTCACTTAAAATATTTTTCACGTAAAATAAGATATATTATATTACTCTCATCATCCAAAATTTTTAGACTCAGTCTTAATATAGCATGATTTTCCATTAAAAAAAACTTGTTACTTCATTACTTACTAATAACAGTCGGTGTTAGAGAGGTATAACAAATAATTAAAAAGAAAATGGTAAGTCAGACAATAATCATAATGATACGTGTATACAAAGATGAGATGATGATAATTGTAGTGAGAAAATAACAGGTTTAGTTAGAATTACAATGATAATAAATATGATAAAAATAAGTAGAATAATTATGTGATATAAGAGTGAGGACGAGAAGAAAAAAAGTTATCTAATTATTTTCCTAACCTTTATCTTCGTATATATTACAGCATTTTTATAAAAATAAAATCAGAATAAAAGAGAATAGAATAAGATAAGTTAACAGAATAAAATTATCCTCACTTATTGATTCCCCACATTATTAATTTAAGCATGATAAAATAACTTATCCTAGTAACTTCTTAAAAAAAAAAAAAAAAAAAAAAAAAAAAAAAAACAAAAAACAAAATAGGCAAATATTTGACACATGAATTTGACTGTACCATTGTCTAGTCTCTTAGTAAATAAGGATAAAAGTGAGAATTTGAAAGCAAGTTGGGGGCAAAGTTGAAGATATATCTACTGTTGAAATCAATTTCCATTTTCTTTGGGTTTAAATAATAGAAGACACTATTTAATATTACATATATATACTACTTTTAGTATAATTAGTATAGTTTGTGGAGTCTCATCAATCTGTGGAAGCATAATGTTGTCTCCACCCCAATCAGATACACTTTCACAAAAAAGTGTTGTGAATGAAAACATAAATCCAGTGCTGCTAATGGATGGGTCTATACATGCACAGTGCCATGAAATCTATGATTCTCTTTTAAAATGTATGAAATAAGACTTTGCCTAGTTGCACATTGATGACAAAGATTTGCACCATCTCCCCATCTAGCATGGTCGTGGCAAAACATAGACATAGTCGAAGAATCGAATTTATACACTTCTATTTCAAATACAGAACCTTCTTGGAAACAAATCTTGGTCAATGTACGTTCCTAGATTGAGATAGAGAATAAATCATTATTTTCCTTAGATTTGACACATTTTCACACACAGACTATGTATATAAGCATCTGAGGCAATCACAAACCTCACCGTACACACTCATAACGCTCACAACTAGCTAGCTAGGTCAAAATAGAAAAGTTCACAACCATTAAGTCCAAGAAGAAGAACATGGAGGAGAACCAGAAGGGGAAGCAGGGCAAGGAGGAAGTGAGGTACCGCGGCGTGAGGCGGCGGCCGTGGGGGAAGTACGCGGCGGAGATAAGGGATCCATCAAAGCAAGGGTCGAGGCTGTGGTTGGGGACATTTGACACTGCTGAAGAAGCTGCTAGAGCTTATGATCGTGCGGCTTTTAACTTGAGGGGTCATCTTGCTATTCTCAATTTTCCTAGTGAGTATTATTCTCAAATAAGGGGTTCACCACCTTATCCACCTCATTTAGCACCACCCTCTTCTTCCTCTTCTCATCATGCTAGTGGATGCACTTCTTCTTCTGGTGCATATCATAGGCCTGTTTTTGAGATTCCTTGTTTGGATGATAAGGTCTTGGAGGATCTTCTTGGTCAGTCAGAGGACCACAAGAAGAAAAAGAAGGGAGAATAGAATAGTACTGCTACTCTACTCAACCATAATTTCTCTGCTGTTTCTTTTTCCTTTATAACAGCTCTTTGTTTTTTCTTATAACTCTATAGAAATAACTCAACTGCATCTGATCTCTCTTCAGATCTAGAAAAACAAGCAAATATTTATAACCTTCATTACTGTGTTTGTAAAAGTTTCTGTTTGCGGAGGAAGAGAATAAACTCTACTTTAACTAGTTAGTAGTGCCTTTATTTTTTATGTGTTTTTTGTTGAGCTTAATTGATGTTGAGACCATACACATGCATGTGCCATTAATGTAAGACATAATTATATGATTTTATCTGTTGATTGCACTACAAAATAATTGCATCAGATGAAAAAATAAGAGTGATTATAGAACATTACAAATATGTTATAATCTATGAAAAGTAAATGTAAAACTGTATAAGAAAACTGGATTTTTATTCTGATCTGAAGAGTATAAAGAATTGTTAGTCAATAATTTCTTCTATTTTTGCACAAAGCAGGTTTCAATTAAAATTTAGAACCAACTCTCATGCTTGATGCTTCATCGGTGTTAATCTTACAATATATTGTTTAAAGGTCTGGAATACATTCATTGTGTTTTTATGCTATTACAGACTGCAAAATACCTGCACAAAAAATCATTTATTCAAAATTTGTTGTTGTTTGATTTACCTAGGTATAAACTTTGTCAACAATATTAAACCCTAAACTCCTTTTCCATAGTATCTCTCACATATCTATTATGGTTTTCAATTATTTTTTTTTTCTTATGTTATATAGGAGGTTGAATGATAGACATAGGAGTAAGGGAAGAACCTATACAGTTTTGAACACCTTTACACAAAAGTTTTTATTTTATTATATTTTTTATAAAAAAATTATCTCTTCATTTTTTCATTAAGAAAAAAAATATTTTTTCATAAATAAATTATTTAATTTTAATTAATAGCACTATAAATTTACATTTTATAAAATACAGATAAACCTAGTTATTAAAGTCATTGCTTAATGACATTACTCATGATTTAAGGATGAGTAATAGTAATTTCAATTAACATTTGCAAATTATATTGTTAATAAGTCAAAAATTAAAAGAATTAAAAATATCATATTGGAATGCGTGGTTATGTTTCATATGTTTAAAGCCCAGAAGAATGTTCTCATTTATTTCTTAAAAGTACTATAGTTAATATAGCATATAGCTTTCATGTTATGGATATATTCTAAAAATATAATTATATTAACTTATGAAATTAGTAAAAAGTTATCTTTTGACCAAAATTAAATTTAAAAATGTTATCACTTTGTATTCTTAAAGCATGTATATATTCAATAATTTATAACAGTTCATTTTCAATGAGAGTAAATATTATTTGATACTGAAACAAACTACCATGTACAAAATTATGACTATGTATTAATTAAAATATTTCTCCTTCCTTTTTTATTTTGGAAGTCCTTCTTAAAAATCATAATTCTTCTTTAATTTATGATACAAAAATTAATTATATAAATGTTATATTCTTTACCGCTTACCAAGTCAATGGAACATAGTATTGTTATATAAAGATTATAATTTAATACTATTTTTGAATCATTAAATCTCAAAATATAAGATGAATACTTAAATCATCTCAAGATCAAGTCCCCAATTAATCCTCTACAAAATTATATAATATAATATGTATATAAATAAGAAGGAATATAAAGAATTTTGATAAAGTATATTCAATTCCAACAAGTTAGAAGATCATTTACTCCTAGTATTAAGAGCAATCTCCATTTACAAATAAAAAGCATAAAGAATATTCTCTTCACCTTTCTTTCTTTTTCTTGTTTTGAATTATTTTTATGTGTCTTAATTTTTTTAGAACATTTTTTCTTTTATATTTTCATATTTCATCTACCAAACCACTAATTGACTCAAAGAACAAAGATTTGTTCATTTTTAAAAAAAGTTAAACCTTTTAGGCCGTTTTACAAATAACACTATTGTCTAATAACTTTTTTATTTTCTATTCCTTTTCTCAGTTGATTTAAATTCACTCAATGAAAAACTGATGGTGAAGTTCCTTTTGATCTTAAATCCACTTAGCGCACAGGGAAATGACAACATTTTGATTGATTTTGAAAGCCGTGTTAAAATAACAATAAAAACTAAGTAACTTTTGCAAATATAAGATTTATATATCCTTATAACTATTATAAAATATTAGTGATTTAAGAAATAATTTTTTTTAAAAAAACTCAAGTTAAAAAACTAAAGAAAGAATTCTTTAAATAAGTTTAACACTTACCATTACCATTAAATCAAAGTGGAATAGTTTCGAACAGTTTTTTCTTTTTTTTTCATTTTAGGAGGGCTACCATGTCCTAATAATTGATGGATATCACTGTTCATAAGTTGTTTCTATCTTACAGCTGATTTTTCTAGTAAAGTATTATAGCTATTAACATGTTCTAAAGATAATTATAACTTTCAGAATAATTATTACAAAAGTTAATTCTTTAAAGGATTAGCACAAACTATTCTTTAATATTAATGTAAAAGAGAATGAATATATATATATATATATATATATATATATATATATATATATATATATATATATATATATATATATATATATATATATATATATATCTATATATATATATATATATATATATATATATATATATATAATAGTATTCAAATCTGACGAGTTAATATGAGTATGATCCCCAAGAACTTTGTTCTATTTTTGTTTTTTTTCTCTTAAATCTGTATATGAGAGGTGGGTAACTTTTAACTTGTTATTTATAAAAATTTATTATTATTGATAAAAAAATTAAATAAAATACAAAGAATGAATAAGCTACTTACATGCCAATTTATTGGTATGATTTAAAATTGATATAAAAATGTGCTAGAACTAGTGTTTTTTAAATATTTAACATCAATTAAAGATAAAAATTAATTTACACTATATAAGTGAAGGTAATTATCATTTTACAAATTGATTTTATAAGATTAGATTAGACTTAAAATTTACTTTTCAATTAGAGTTTTTCTTAATAATATTTTTTGGACTTAACTTATTGTGTCAGATATTATTGTACTACCCATAAATATTTAGTTTCGTATTAAAGATGTATATGTCTCTATATAAAAAAAATGTGTTAAAGATTTATATCCTAGTGATATTTGGTGGTATTTGTTGAACCTATTGTCACATACTATAGAGTCTTTGTAGATCAAACAAATATCTAATTTCATGTTTGATATGTATATGTTTCAGTATAAGAAAAATATGTTAAAAATTTATATAAAATAAAAATAAAGTTAATTTAAAATATATAAATAAAAACAGTTTTTATTTTAAAAGTCAAACTTAATATTTTTTATTAACTCTAATAATTCTTATTCTTATTAGTGGTCATAAATGTGTTTTATCATCCACAAAAAAATGTATGAAGAATTTGCATTCATGTATATTGTTTCTTTTGTTGACACCTGAATAGCCATAAGAAATCTTCATTAATATCGATAATTCTAAACTCTAAACTTATTAAAAAAATATATGAATTACATATTCTTTTCTATAGAAGGATAAAAGCATTCTATTAATATTTTTATTTTAATATATTATTTATTCCAGATTAAAAAAAAAAAAGACTTTGTATTGTACATATAGTTAACTCTTAACCTTCTGCCATTGAGAAAGAGATGCATTCCTTTATTTGGTAACAAATAGAAATAATGTCACTCTTTCTTAAGACTCGCAAATTTAGTGTAAAAAAATTATATTTTTTAAAATTATTTCTATTCGATTTCTCTTCATAATAAATATACACGAATAAATACAATTACTTAATTTTAATTTATTTATTATTTTAAAATGATAAGTTTTTTTCACTTTTATGTTACTTTTTCTTCAAATGGGAACCGCATTTTTTTTCCTTATATATACTTTTTCTTTCCATAATAATAATAATAATAATACAATTATCTTACCTTAAAAAAGTCTCACATACCATCGTGATGACCAGTGGGCCAACTCCTTTGATTTTATTCCCAGTCTGAAGTCAAACTATGTCCATCTTAGCAGCATCTTATGTATGTTCTTAAAGGATTGTTAATTCTATTATACATAACTTCGATTTTGTTAATTAATACTTCGTTTTCCCAAACCATTTAATATCGGATGCTTTTCTTCAAAGAAAATACATATGATAGTGGAATCACGTTTTACTAAAAATGTGTAGTCTGGTTTCCCAATAAAAATATTTTTGCATCAATAATAATTATATTTTTAAAAATAAATTAAGTTTATAACATTCCATATAATTTAAAAACTAAATGATATTTCATCATTCCTTTATTTCAATGGGCAACATTATATTGTGAAATATAACTAAATATATATTTCTTACATTCAATAATGATTGCAATTTTAGGTTTTTTTTTTTAATTTAAACTGGTGGATTGTTTATTTTTTTATTAAATATTATCATTTTATTTCTAATTTACCCTAAATAAATTATATTTATGCATTTGCGGCCGATAAAAATAATGATTTATCTTAAGAATGAGATTATTTTAGTGGCATGTTTATTGTTCTTATTAACTTATGTAACTAAAGCTGCAATTTATATTCGGTAAGATATTATTAAAAGTTTCATTTTATAAAATTGTTGTTGTGATATATTTATTAAATAACCCCAATCACTCGATCAAAACCAATATCATCATATCAATGGATTGGATGGAATTTATAAAAGCACTCTCAAATTAAACAAACCCCACACAATCCTACTAGTCCATTTATATTCTACTTTAGTTCAAAACATTCCAAATGCAATTAATTCAATTTGTTTTTTTTTTTCTAAGTTTTTGTTCAAAACTAATCTAACTCATTACTACCACTTGTGCAAGGAATACAGAATAATATTTCATGATCTAACAGTTTTTTTTTTATTGATGATTATATAAATATTATATATATATATATATATA
>Ga0209700_108385_pt1 | contig 13292 bp, 10 predicted proteins | sample SiratroredBW_FD_187528 | JGI IMG/M metagenome (GOLD analysis project Ga0209700, IMG submission 187528) | Root nodule microbial communities of legume samples collected from California, USA - Siratro red BW (SPAdes) (version 2) | ecosystem: Host-associated > Plants > Roots > Nodule | place: USA... | reverse complement strand
AAATGGAAAAGTTCAAATTTTATTTAATTTTTTTACCATTATCATTTCAAGAATACTTAAACTGATAAATATATTTTTATGTTATTATTGATTTTTATTTCTTTTTATTTTTATCATTATGCTTTAATTTAAAAGATTACCCGGACAAAATCGGGTGTTGACACTCCTCTTCATTACAGTTTGAGCTTCTACTTATTGTTGTTGACTTTGGTTTCTACAAATGACTACATCATGCCAAAGTTGATTGCACTTGCTGCACTTGGAATCTTTGACACTTAAACAGTGGATGACCTAACTTGTTTCAATGCTTACAAGGAAGATACTTTTTTTTGAATCTTTCTCCTTTACTCTTGTTGTTATTTCATACAATACTTTCTCCATTTTCTTATTGGTTATGCTTGTTCTTATTGCTTTTTTTCTCCAGCCACCTTCATGTTTGGTTGGTAAAGCTTTCTCAATAACATCTGATTCCCTTATAACCCTTTTTTTACCTTGTGCTTGCAAAGAATTTAAGAGCTATATAAGAATTTTTTTTGATAGATCTTTTGTGTTCTCTAGGATTATTATGGTGGGTTAAAACCTTTCTAAAATCATTACGAGCGGTTTTTCCACAATTGTTGAATCCTTTAACTCATATCCAAGCAATCTCACTTTGTTGGTAATTCTTAGAAGTTTATCAGAGTACTCTTTTACTGATTCTAACTCCTTCGTTATTTGCAATTTAAAATCCTAATTAAATTCAGCACTTTCATTCCACAAAACCTCAAAATCTTCATATTCTAACTTGAGGTAATCCCAAATTGTCTTTACTGACTTCAAAGACATTATTCGTGTAAATATTGTGGGAGATACCGTTGCAAATAGGCATGTTGTTTCCTTTGATTTCTTTGTCTTCTTCTCCTTTTGTGATTTCAGTTGTGCCATGGTGGAGTTTGCTAGAAGTGGCTGAATTTCATAGTCCTCTTCTACAACTTCCCATAGATCCAATGCTTCCAGGTAGGTTTCCATACAAACTTCCAACATTGATAGTTTTCTCCATCGAAGACTGGTGGTACCATTGGTGAGAAATTGGACTCTGCTTCCATTGATGCACTCTATTTTTACTGACCTCACATATCCCTCAAGAAGAAAGCTCCTATACCAATTGTTGATATTTGCATAAAATAATAATTGAACTAGAAATTTGCATAATTTTATTGATATAATTCAAAACTTATATAATGAAAATTGAGTAACTAAAAACCAAATTTAAAAAGAAACACAAATAAATCTAAAATAACTAACTTCCTAAAAACAAGGAGCTAAATTTAAAAAAAAAACATAAAAATGAGTAATTAATAGCATTATAAATAATAACTTTAACTAGTACATTGCCTTTTGAAACCTTCGGTAGAGAATGAGTCACTATGACTCGACGAGGTTCATCTCCCAGAGGGTTATCTCCCCTAGAAGAACTAGAAAATAGTTTGCAATAAATGACCATCACATCGAATTATTGCTAAAAGTAATCCAACCCAATTGGACCAAAGTAATATGACATAATCAGATCAAAATAATTTGATGAACACTTACATAACAGTAAAACTCGTTTATCCATCAACTTGGTCCACATGTACCTCAGTTATGGATTCCGAGCTCGAATGTACATACCAGCATATTAGTACCAAAATAGATGTAATTTAATCTCATTAAATATGTTTGGTCAAGGTTTTGCAAAGCTTGGTTAAAGTTTTGCAACCATTTTGAAAAAAGATATAGCTTGGTTAAAGCTTAGCTTCCTCAAAGTCAACCTTACTCCACATCGAAAGATTTTAGCCCAATTTCAGGAAAAACAATATATATATATATATATATATATATATATATATATTATTATTATTAATCTTCAATAATTGTATAATGTATTATAAACTATGTGTTGCGTAGAAATATGTTTGAGACATGATATTTTCAAGAGAAGAAAATATCATGTTAAGAATGATTCGGATGTACATTGATTTGGGATTCGTCTAGAAGGAGGTATCCTAACTCTATTAGTATATTGAAAACATATAGATGAAGGTTATAAGGTAATGATGGTCAAAAGATGTTCATATAACTGAATCTAAGGTTTGAAAAAGAGGTAGTCATAATAGATCATATGGATTAATCCTGTCATACGATGATGATTTGATTCATGTATATACATGGTTGTGTGGATTTCATAATAAAAAGGTAACATGACATGTGCAAACTTTTGAATCTAGATCAATGTCTGTGTATAGTGGTCAATAAATTTCTAACACGAATAATATTGTTTATGAATTATTTATAAACATTTGTTTACTTAGTAAAGTGTAAAAGATAAAGTATGAAAGTTTAATGTGTTTGTAACTTATTTTAATAAAAAATTAAAATTTATGTTAATATTTTTGAAAATCTCTAGCTTATTATTTAAAATTTGTTATAATTATGTATTATAGGAAAACAAATGATATAACAGTTGTCAGAACTTTTTAATAAATAGATATTTTTTTATTATTTGTTTATATTTAATTTTTTTATAATACTTTATAAATGATATATATTTTAATTATATATATATATATTTTAATTATATATTTATTGAGATAATATAATGTTTAGGAAATGTAAATAAGAATATTAAAATTAAACTTTATGCAACTCACTCATCCGCTACAACGATAACAAAAGTATCCCGCATGTCTAGTATCATGTTTTCAAGTTGTAGTTCCTGGATATAAAGTAAACACGCGTTCATCCCAATAAAGAAACATAGAAAGGGGTTGAACGTTGACGCCGCCTCGATTATTCTTGAAACGCATCACAAAGGGACAATATTACCTCACTCAGATAATCAACAATGACTTTTTGAATTTCCACGTTCAAACAATTGTTGCTCCCACTTTTCTCTAAAACAAAACAAAACAAACCCTACCTGACAAAAGTAATAACGAAAAAAGCAAAGAAAAACACTCAAGCTTTCCAGACATTTGATTAAAATCTTTTCAAATCATAGTTTTTTACGATCTGATTGTTAAATTATAATTACGTGAATATTAAATTTTAGAACAAATTATTAACACTGACAAAATCAAATATTTCATATCTGTCTATATTTTGTGAATTACATACTATGTTAATTTTGATTAACTATCTAATAATATTAAGTTTGTACGATTTTGGTTTGTAAATATGAGATAATAGATTTCGATTTAATGGTAAATTTTGAGAATGAAGTATTTAATTAAAAACTATTGAAAATATGGTCGTTTGATGTAATTACACTTGTGTCATCTGAAGTCCCCCTATATATGATTATTGTAATAATTTAGATTTAAACATAAAATCATTTCTTTATATTTTTTTTTTTTTTTGTCTCAGTAACGATTTAGTTACTATAAAATACGTAAATTTTATTTTTGGATAGTAATGACCTAACTATTATTTCTCATCATTTAATGGATCTGATTTCTTTCAAAATTTTTATGGTTAAATCTTTATTCATTTTTAAAAATGCATTTTATGACACTTTTTTTTACAAAATTTATTTCTGAAACGTTTTAAAAAATATAGCTTTAAAAATTTGATTCTACATACTAGACAAATTACAAGTTAGGAAATATATTTCCTTATTTTATAAATACAACATTATAAAATGTTTTCGATAACATTCTTGAACAAGGTGTAAAATAAATTAAGGGCATCATCATTGTAAAATTTTAAAATATTAAATATATAACCAACTTGCTTTGTATAACTTTTTTTTTCTCCAATGTTTAAATATGAAAAAAGTTTAGCTATAATTTAGACGAAAAAAAAAACTTAAACAAATTTAACGTAATGCTATTTATAACTAAAAAAGGGTTGTATGAAAATAGTCTTTTACGACAAAACTCAAATAAAATTTTAAATTTTAGACGAATGAAAATGATATTAAATTTATTAAAAATGTATTTAATATCTTTAAAATATTACACGGACGAAAAACACATTTTGTTTGTAAATTAATTTTATTCTTTAAATAATAAAAAATTACACCGTTCTTTATGTAACTTTTTTTTATATTAATAGATGATAATAAATATTAAAATTAATTTACTGTTAATAAGAATTTTTTTACGACAAAATTCCCAAAATTCTTATTAACAGTAAATAATAAATAAATAAATCATTGATTCAAACTTGAACACAAGAACCTGTAACGGTGGACTCCTTCCACATTATTTCATCGCTTTTCCCTCCTTCACCTTCTTGCATTCTTCTCTGTCTGTAACTAACTTGTCCTCGAAGTTTCTCTCTCTCTCTAGACCTTCTTCTTTCACTCTCTGCAAAACTCTAGGGTTTCTGAATCCTCTGTGCTTCCTCAACACCTTCATCATCTTCTTCTTCACGAGATGACGAGCATGGAGAGTTTGATCGGTTTGGTGAACAGAATCCAGCAGGCCTGCACCGTGCTCGGCGACTACGGCGGCGCCGCCGATAGCAACGCCTTCTCGTCTCTATGGGAAGCTCTTCCTTCCGTCGCCGTCGTCGGCGGTCAGGTCATCATCTTCACAATCACTAAACATGAACACGCTCTGTTCGTAGAAGTAGAAATCATCTAAAAATAAAAGGAGAAAACAAGCTCACGTAGAATTTCGTAGGTGCTGTTTGTTTGTGTTGTTCTCCAGTCAAATTAAAGTTTCACCTCGCTGATCAGATTTGTATAAACCTTGAATACAAACCTTTATTTTGCGCGAATTAAAATTTGAATCGGAGAATAAATCAAACAACAGACTTACGAGGAAACGTCATATCGAAGTTTTTTTCCAATACGTCAACATGTTCTATGTATGCAGTAGAAGGTGAACGATCCAATAATAAGTAGAGAAAACTTACGAGTTTTTGGAGCTGTTTATGTTGTTCTGGAGTTTAAGTTAGAGTTTCGTCTTGATAATCAGTCCTGTGATCTTTGAATACGAACCTTTATTAGGTTAAGTGAAACTCCAATAGGAGAATAGCCAAACAACACATGTGAAGAATAGTATAGTTTTGTCCAAAGCTTGAACATGTTCTGTTGTTTCATAGGAGTAGAAGTAAAACAATCCAAATATAAGAAGAGAAAGCATAGATACAATTTCTTTGGTGTTGTTTGTGTCGTTCCCGAGTCAAAATTAGAGTTTTACCTCCATAATCAATACGAACAATCCTTTATTACGGATACATGCTATGCGAAGTAAAATTTCAATTGGAGAGCAAACACAAAACACTTGTATCTTAAATTTTTGTTCGAAACCACAACATGTTCTGCTCTAGGAGCAGAAGTACAACCATCCAAAATAAGAAGAGAAAACATAGATACAATTTCTTAGGCGTTGTTTTATGGCCAAAATTTGAGTTTCACTTTTGCAATGAATCTACATAATCTTCATCTTTGTTCGGTCCTAGAATAAGAACCATTCAAAAATAAAATTAATTTATTTGTTTGTTTATTGAAAATGAACAGAGTTCGGGTAAGTCTTCGGTTCTCGAAAGCATCGTTGGACGTGACTTTCTTCCTAGAGGATCAGGTTCGCTCGCCCTCTCTCTCTGTTCCTTTCTCTATTTGTGGAGTGTGTTATTTATTTAGGCGTAGTTTGAATAAACTTCACAAGAGGAAAAAATGAATTAAACTTGTTTCATCATTTTGATATTTTAAAAAACTCTCGTTTGAGCTTATTGAAAAGTTTGTCTGAAAAAATCTTAGTTAATTTAGCTAATTAATTTCCTAATTGAATTTGAATTGGAGCTTGTGTTTGAATTGCAGGGATTGTGACGAGGCGTCCATTAGTGTTGCAGCTTCACAAGGTTGATGCCAAAGCGAAGGAGTATGCAGAGTTTCTTCACATGCCAGGGCAAAAGATCACTGATTATGGTAATGTGGTTCAGTAACTGATTTTGCTTGCTGCTTGTAGTATTTTATGTTACTGTTATGTATTTAATGGTTTGGTAGTTTGATGCTTTTCACGAGTTAAGTTGAGAGACTTGTGCTGTAATGAATAAATTATTTGCTAATTATAGAAATAGGATAGGAGGGTTTTTTTTGTTTCCCCTGTTTCTGTTTTGCTTGTAGGACAATTTTAATGCTTGTTTCCGTTTTTTGGTTTTATTTTCTCTGATTCCGTTGTGTTTCAATTGTTTTTGCGTGCATGCCCCCTATACTTGTGTAGTATATTTTAGGTCTCGTTGTTAGACTCGTCACCAGCTTTAGTTAACTGTGGCATTATTCTTTCTATTGATTTCTTTTTTGTCATTACTAATAGTTAGCTTGCAATTTATCATGCACTGCTATCATGCCGTCATTGTACAGCTTCACAGTTAGCTCACTGGCGCAATTATTTGTGTGCTGTGATAATTTAACTAATATTTTTATACCTTTTCTTTTTAGTTTTAATTTTAAATTTGAATTTCTTTTTACAGCCTTTGTTCGCCAGGAGATTCAGAATGAAACTGATAGAGTAACGGGGAGGACAAAGCAAATATCTCCTGTTCCAATTCATCTTAGCATTTACTCTCCACACGGTGCACTTTTATTGATATTGCCTCTAATTACTTACTACTAGATGGATGGTTTACTGTAAACTCGTGTTTTTGTTATCTATTTTTGAATTAAGGGATTTTTTTTATTGAAATAGAAAAATGAATACAAAACTGAGGGAATAGTATTCTCATACCATTTCCAAAGAAAACAAATTGTGATAGCCCAAATAGTGTGTTGATCAATATAACAGATTCCTATAATATGTGTGCCTTTTTGTGAAGTAAGTTCCCTCTCAAAATAATCATTGGCTGAATACCATAAGGAATTCAACAATCTCGTTGTTCAAAATGAAAGAACCCCCAGGGGAGGGAGGAAGAACATTTATTATCCTTCTAAATCTATAAACCCTTGAATTACTATTATTCCTTGTTTACTTGCCATCAAACATATCATTACTGATATGGAAGAAGCATCTAGAACTGTAAAAATCAGAGGAATGCAAGGTATAGACTGTCCTGTATACATTTGAAGATAGGCAGAGTTAAGTAAAGTGAGAAGTGTTAACATATCAGAAGCCTTCCTATAATAGAGACTTTGCCAAATACTATAAATCTGGGCTATTAGGGGATGACAAAAAATTAGCATGTTGGCGAAGGGAAAGACTAAGAAAAAAAGTATCACCAAACTGAATATTTTTGAAAACCTATTACATGAACCATTGCCTGTCCTTAAGCTATTGTAAGAACGAAGAATAGCCTAAAGAAATGGATTTACCGAAGACTAGACTAGCATGAATTTACCGAGCTCTATAGGTGCTTCTTTCCCCATTATTTGTGTGATTCCAAATTCAAACTATTAAGGCCGATAACTTGTAAAACGAATTTGCCCTCCTTTTGTTTTTGTTTCACCTGTACCTACAATGTTTGCTGATTTGCTGAAATCTACTTCCCCAGCCCTGCTTCCAATTAGATAAAGCAGGATTAGAACATCTTTTAGTAAGGGCAGCTGGCAAAATTGGTCTGACCAATTGGGCAATCCGAATAGTTCACAATACAGGTTTGGTTAGACTGGAAAAATAGTGATCTAAATTGAAGTGGGGAAATGTTAACCCGACCATTTAGTGCATGGAGTAATGGGCATAACCTATTCTCAACCAGGACATAGTCTCATGGATCAACTCTTTTTAAAAACAATTGAAAATAATGTTAGTCAGTTGTGCTTGGCCAGGCCATCTGATTCACCTGTCTTTGCTGCACTTTCACTTGCTATCTTGGTTGTTAATGCTACTTTGCTATAATTTACTCGTGACCTTCGCTCATGACTGTGTCTATAGATTTGATGTTAAGCACTACACATTTTTTAAATTTTATATTTAGTTTCTACTAATTCATTTGTTACTTACGTGAGTTCACTTCACTAGTATTACTTTTATGTATAATTATGTGGCATAACACGAGACTAGCTTTTCAGTTATGTGTGTTTCCTAATTCAATCTCTTCGTTTGTGTGAGCAGTTGTCAACCTAACTTTGATTGATTTGCCTGGATTGACTAAAGTTGCTGTAGGTATGACTTGCATTCAATTTGTCACTGTAATTTTCTTTGGATAATGTGATACTTGTTTTTAGTTTATACTGATTAGAAATTGTCATTTTCAGAGGGACAGCCTCAGACTATTGTCGAAGACATTGAAAATATGGTTCGGTCTTATGTTGAGAAGGTAAAAGAAGTTTTCTGTTTTTGCTTAATTTCTTCTCACTCTTCCTAATGAATAACCTTGATTGGATGATGCATTATTATTTCATTTAGTGCACTCTTTTCTTTTGTACGTTTACCTGAGACTGGAGACATAAACTGCCTATTTCCAAACCAAAATCATTTCTCTGTTTCTATGGTGATATGGGTAATTGATGTCCATTTTATTACCATGTTGATTTACAAATTAGTCAGCAAGTGGTGATGGTGATAAGATACATATTTACTTTAACTGGTACCATACTTGATTCTTTGACAGCCTAATTGTATTATACTGGCAATATCGCCAGCCAACCAAGACATAGCAACTTCTGATGCTATTAAGCTTTCAAGGGAGGTGGATCCCTCAGGTATATAATTTTCTGTGGAATGATGACTTGTTTATTACCTTTGTCGAGTCATTATTTGTCACTGAAATCCTTGACTGTAAATAATCCAGGTGAGAGGACATTTGGAGTGTTGACAAAACTTGATTTGATGGACAAAGGAACTAATGCGTTGGATGTAATCTTTCTTTCTCCTTCTAGCATGTTCCCTGTCCTACTGTTAATGCTGTATACACTTAAATTTCTAAAAGTTTTAGCAGTGCCCCGTATAACCATATAATTAGTTTGCCTTGCCCTTTTTTTTTTCCTTAAGGTCCTTGAAGGAAGATCTTACCGTCTGCAACATCCCTGGGTTGGTGTAGTAAATCGATCCCAAGCAGATATCAATAAAAACGTCGATATGATTGTTGCTAGACGTAAGGAGAGTGAGTATTTTGAAACCAGTCCTGACTATGGGCACTTAGCCAATAAAATGGGTTCCGTATACCTTGCAAAACTTCTCTCACAGGTTTGTCTTTCAGAATGCTTTTCTTTCCCTTCTTTAATTAAAAATTTGTTATTTTAATCCTGTTAACTATGTTGTAGCATTTGGAGTCAGTAATTAGGGCACGGATACCCAGTATAACTTCTTTGATAAACAAAACAATTGAAGAACTTGAATCAGAGATGAATCAAATTGGGAGACCAATTGCTGTTGATGCTGGAGTGAGTGGTTTACATTTGTGATTATTTCCTGAAAGTACTATAATATCCTGCACAAGAATATTTTAACAATTCTTTCTCATACAGGCTCAACTATACACCATCCTAGAACTATGTCGTGCATTTGATAAGATATTCAAGGAGCATTTAGACGGAGGGTAAGTATATGCTATGATATTCACTTTTACTCTATTAGACTACCTTAGCTGAAATTTTTTCGTAGGGTAAATATTTGCTATGATGTTCAATTTTACTCTATATAGTACTAGTTTATTTGATTTTACTTATGGGTGGAAGGCATCTTGTTATTGAAACTTGACTATTTTCAATCATCCTCAAAGGTTTGATGGTGTACGTTTGGGTTAGCTTAATTGGGATGAAATAGTTTTTTTCTTGAAATTTCTTGCGAGACAAAAAAAAAATAAAAATAAAAATAAAAAGGTCGTTATAAACATACACTTACTTCAAACCAGGTATTTGACTTTTCCCCATTATCATCGTCATGAATTAGATTCGATATCGAAATAATTCTCTTTTTGTTTTCAGCTAGCTAAAACCTACTTAAACTCTGGTTTGGTTTTTGGTTCTTGTTCTTTTCTAGACAAAAAGCTCTGTATACTGATGTAATGTACCACCTGAATATGGTATAGCAATTTGGAATGATAGTCATGAATAATCTTTCTTTCTGATCTACAAGTTAACAGGTATCTTTGGTTACATATAACGATTGTGTTTATTGTCATAGGCGAGCAGGTGGAGATAAAATCTATAATGTCTTTGACAATCAGCTTCCTGCTGCGTTACGGAAGCTTCCATTTGACCGTCATCTATCTCTTCAAAATGTGAGGAAAGTGGTATCAGAGGCAGATGGTTACCAGCCTCACTTAATTGCCCCAGAGCAAGGTTACCGGCGCCTGATCGAGGGAGCTCTCAGCTACTTTAGAGGCCCAGCTGAAGCTTCAGTTGATGCAGTAAGTGTACTGGTTGTACTCTTTCTTCTTCCTTTTTAATTAAAGCTTACATAGAAGCTAAAGCGGGATTTCTTTGATTTCGATTTAGGTCCACTTTGTCTTGAAAGAACTTGTGAGGAAATCAATAGCTGAAACTCAGGTAAATTTTGGGGATTTATTTCAGGTCATAACTTTAGACACGGACCTACAGTAGGTAAAACGTCATTATTGATAGGAATACACCAAAAGCATTTAAGGAACTGTGTCTAAGTAGTCCTTTATTTTATAGTATCTCTGTTCTTAAGGTTCCTAAAAATAAACTATGAATTTGTGATTGAATAGGAACTGAGACGTTTCCCAACTCTTCAAGCCGAACTAGCTGCAGCTACAAGTGAGGCTTTAGAGAGGTTCCGTGAAGAGAGTAAGAAGACAGCTATTCGACTTGTCGACATGGAAGCTTCGTATCTCACTGTGGAGTTCTTCCGGAGACTTCCTCAAGAAATGGAGAAAGCCGGAAATCCAGCTAATCCAGCTACCCCAAATGAGGATCGATATGGAGAAGGGCATTACAGGAGGATTGGATCAAATGTATCTTCCTATATTGGTATGGTTTCAGACACTCTCAGGAATACTATTCCAAAAGCTGTGGTTTTTTGTCAAGTCAGAGAAGCAAAACTATCATTGCTAAACCATTTCTACACACAAATAGGGAAGAAAGAGGTAATACTCCGCTTTAACTTTAATTTCTCCCTTTTTCTGATAACGAATATTATACAATCATGGAAGAATTTTGGTTTGCTTCAGATATACTTCCAAAGTAATATCCAAGTGATGATTCTGTGTAGTTTTTATTCTATTAAACTATTCATTTGATCTCTTGTTTCCATTTTAAGTTTTAATTTTTAAACGGCAAAACTATAAGTTCTGTAGTTATTTTTATTTCAAATATATTCACAAGGTTTGATCTGCTATTAATGTTGGTGCAGGCTAAGCAGCTATCGCAGTTGTTAGATGAAGACCCTGCCTTGATGGAGAGGAGGCAACAATGTGCCAAAAGGCTTGAACTATATAAAGCAGCAAGGGATGAAATTGATTCTGTTTCCTGGGCACGATGAGCTTGGTTGCCATTGGACCTTTTCAGTGCCTAATATATATATATTGGTTATAGGCTGACTAGACCAAGATATCATTTTTATTTCTAGATTATTTTTTTCTTCAGGCTTTGTATATTCATTGACATTAAAAACAAAATAAGCCATTTTATATTCCTTTCCTGGTCGTAGGATAGTGATGGAGCTAATTGTTGTTTCTTGTCCCAGGAGGTTGTACATGAAGAGAGACCACATACTATATTCTTTTATTAAAAGTTAAAATTACATTTTTTTAATTTGAATTTTATTTTTTTATTATGAATGGCAATCTGATCCTATGAATTCTCATGCAGACTTTTATATTAGGGGTTTACAACCTGGTTCATTTGAGATGGGATGTATTTGCTCTCATTTCCTTTTTATTTATACACCTTTTTGTTGTAGGCTTTTTCTAAACCACTCCTATCAGTTTCAACTATCCCAATCTCATTCTCTTGTGAAGACACGAATCCCCCTAAATGATATGTAAGTGTTGTTCCTCTTGTTCCCATACTCCTATAATTGTTCGTTCCTTTCGTTCTTGTTGTTTCGTATGAGGGTTACTCTTATAATAGTTTATTTCTTTCTTTTTTGTTTTTATTGTGACGGTTATTCTTTTTTTCTGAGGGGAGTCATGAGCATCTCTACACTACTATTTTTATGGTTGTGTTTTATTGGAATATAATATTAAAATGTATCAGGGCATTGTAAACATTAATTTTAGAATTTAGTTTTTAAAATGTAGTAGGTGCTTAAATTGTTGAATGTATTTTATGATTGACAATACATAAAACCAACAGATATTGCTTGCCATTATTTGAGATTTTTGGCGTTACTTCCATAAAGTTGACATTGTGTATCACAGTTGCTTACCTAATGTCTGAGTGAATTGGAAATGTCGTCTGGACTCTATAAGGTAAAAGATTGATTAAAAAAGATGAAGCAATGTCTTAAGCTAGTCCGTGTTTTTTCCTAATCGAAACCAAAAATGTAAGATTGAATATAAGATGCTGAAAGAGGAGTGGGGACATGGTGATGTCAGAATGGGATAGGGTAGCGTTAGGTTATAACAAATATTACGTATTAAAGGTCGCATATATATATATATATATATATATATATATATATATACTGGATGGAAGATAGAAAAAATACAAGTACAAACTGAAATCATAACAAACTAACAATTACTAGCAGAAACATTTCCAGCTTAAGAAAAAATTTCCTAACTATATTATCCTTCAATACCAATAGAAAGGCCCATTAAAATGACCTAGCATTGTCTAGAGCTGATGATTAGGTATGAATCCTAGAGCAGAAACAATATAAACAAACAAAAGATGAATTGTCCCTTGTAGGACGAAGTTCGATGTCTGCCAAAAATATTCGTTGAAGATGTCAACAACGAATGCTTTGAAAATATCAGAGACTGGTCCCAAATTACAACTTCCTGTTAAAGGTAACCTTCAGAGTATCCGCATTATTTGCTCCATATTTAACGTGAGACATGTCTTTTTGTCCTCCTGTAATTTTTTTTTTTTTCACGAATAATGAAGCGTAACCGTCACTCGCGGAGATTATAAGGGATTGGGTAGCCTTGCCGCCTTTACCTGTAGTTAGATTTTTAATTTTTATTTTATTTTTATAGGAGAGAACGTGATTAAGGAAGATAACTTATTCCATATTATTTATTCCCATGACAGGATCTAAGGGAAGTTTGTCACACATAACCTCTAGAAAATGGATTCCTTTAGATTGGAGATTTAGCATTAAAATTAAGATTAGTTTAAATATAATATTTTTACTTTTTTTAAACTATTGATCAAAATCCACTGTTAATAATCGTTATATATATATATATATATATATATATATATATATATATATAAAAAATAAATATATATAAAAAAAAAAAATAAAAAAAAAAAA
>Ga0209700_108380_pt1 | contig 13301 bp, 4 predicted proteins | sample SiratroredBW_FD_187528 | JGI IMG/M metagenome (GOLD analysis project Ga0209700, IMG submission 187528) | Root nodule microbial communities of legume samples collected from California, USA - Siratro red BW (SPAdes) (version 2) | ecosystem: Host-associated > Plants > Roots > Nodule | place: USA... | reverse complement strand
TGCTCAAGTGTGGGATGCTTAACACAAGGCAAAGAGGTCTCTATTTATAACCTCCAAAGGCTCCTCCACCTTGTATTTTAAGCAATGTGGGACTAATTTGGTGAAAATTGGTGGCTGGAATACTACAATTCGATGCAAAATCTACCATGCATCTAACAATAAAGTTGGATTTACTAATCCTTGATGTGGCCAAGAAGATGTGACAGCACAAGATGAACATAATCAGAGTCTTCTTTCTCAAATGACAATTACAGCAAATTAATCCTCGGATTCTCCATGTTTTTTAATTAATTCCAAAGTTTATGTTAATGATGAATGAATCAACACCAATTATTACATAGCAGCATTATAAACCCTCTTCGTCTTCTTCCTTTCAGAGTGACATCATGTCTACTTTGTGTCATATTAATTGCCCCTTTCCCTCTGAAAGAGACACATTGTCATTGCATAGAGTTCTTAGCTTGCAAATAAACTTACAGATGGCATTGTTTAGCTTTATTTACCTTCTTATCTTCTTTTGCTTCTTGTTTACTGTATTAAATTATATGTCACATTTTATTTTTCTCTTTTTCATATCTCTCATTAGATTTATATTTTAATTCTTCAAAAATTAATTTTTATTTAAAATAAATAAGTTATATATTACAAATTCGATTCGAATAATATTATTAAAATCAATCACCACGTAATTTCATATATGATATATTTTCAAAGTTAGAATTTAAACATTGACTATTAAAAGATGAGAAACTATTATACGTATTTGAATAAATTCTTCAGTTAAGAATTAAGGAGATGAAGATTCGTCTTTAAAATACTTTTTTATTTCCAACAATAATATCATAACATCATAAGAAATCAATTACTAGATTTTGAGATATTTATAGATATCGAAATTAAAAGAAAAAAAGTGTATTTCAACTTCTCTTAACCCGAAGTATTAACCTTATATAAATAATTTCTCAAATATTAGATATCATCTTTAAATTTTAATAAAATATAGTAAGGTGAAAAATAAATTCATAAATTCTAATGTATAAAAGACCATTTATATAATGGAATTACTTTATAAGAAAAAGAAATATCATGGAGAGATTTTTTTTAATATAATCCTAGCGAGACTTCAATACTAAATTATGACTTAATCACTTTAAAAGTATTTATCTATTTCTTTCTCTCAAAAGTATTCACAGTTATCCTCACAAATATATATATATATATATATATATATATAAACTGTTTTTTAGCTGTTACAAACCTGAGAATTGATGAGTAGGGTACACGAATCGAGTGTTTTCTCCTTCTATTATTTCAATTTCGGCTTTTGAAGATAACAAAAGAAAATTTGAAAAACGATCTGTATAATTACTAAAAAAAAACAAAAAAAAAACAAAACTTCCATTCTTGATAAAAGAATTGCGCAAAAACTGAATATATAATCCATTATATTTTATTATGTCATAAATATTAATAAAATATTTGCAATCATAATTAATTGTGCAATTAATATTTACTTATTTTTTATTATAATAAAATAACCAACTACAATAATATTATTAAAATAAAAATATTTTATCAACCCTTTGATGAGATGTGTTCTTTTCAACGTAACTTCTACTAAATGATGTCAACGATCCTCCAACAGTATTTTATAAAAAAAAAAAAAAAGTAGCTATTGATACCTCACTAAAAATTATCTTAATTACTCATGTCCATGTGAAAGTTAATTGGAAAATAAATATACATTTATTTAATTGAAATTCTAAAAGAATGAGACAAAATAAATGTCAAAACAATAAAAATTAGGAATAAAGGGAATAATATTTCATAAAATTCTAGTAAGTTTTAAATATATTTGTATTATTAATTAAAATTTATTAAAACTCAAGCATTACATAGAAATTAAAGGTCTCAAGATTTTAGTTTATAGTTGAGAATATATTTATTAACGTTTCACTAATGGTTATATATCTGATTGTTCACAAAATATTTGCCTACTTCATTATGCTTATAGAGATTAATAAAGTCCATCTAGCATCAGAAAATGCTTAACTTACCCCATAGTTTTTGGTATATGATTAAAGAACGAGAAAAGAGAAGCAGATAAATGTAAGGAATGATGTAATAAGAAAATGTGATTGAGTGCATAAATGAGTTTTTTTAATGCATTTGTGATTTGGGGATAGAAAGCAGAGAATTTACAAAAGGGATCACAACCTAAGCCAGTGTAACTATACAATTCGCCACTTCTACATAAGTTGCAACCAACCTAGTCTAATATTCTAATACATTTAATGTGTAATACAAATAATTCTCCCTCCCCCACATCTTTGTTCCCTTGTTCCAAGTGCTCCTCAACCATCCAAAAAGGTTGAAGTGATCCTCACTTCAAATTACAAAAACATATAATAAATAAAGGGCTGCCTATTTATTATATATCTACACTTTGAAACTTTGGTCCTCAATTTGCTTTGATTCCACGTGGATTTCTCCCCCATTCTTTGCAGCAGTCAAAGAACCATCTCCTTCAGCGTCAAAGCTAGCATGGACACTGTAAAAGACATAGAAAAGAACCGCAACAGCCGAAAAGAATCCAAATCGAACATAGGATGGCCCATCCAGGGATCCCAACAGAAAAACATTGAGAAAGATCGATATAGAGGGTATCCACGGCATGAATGGGACACCCCAGAATTCGGGCTTTCGAACTTGAGGGACCATGCAATGGAAAAGTTGTAATATTGCAATCGCAATAACGCCAGAGACACTCAGCATCCCTGCCTTCGCCCCTCCTGTTGGTACAAATTTCCAAATAAGGGTGAACATGATTGCTGTAAAGGAAAACGAGCAGAGAAAGGACAATGTAGGCCATGGATTGCTTGTTCCCATAGCCACATAACGTCTATAGATCACGGCATTTGCCACCATGTAAAAGACAAACAGGGTGCCAATTGACACCAGATTGAGGAGGACATTAAGATCAGTGAAAAGGGCGATTGCCGCTGTGAACACCCCTGAAAAGGAAATCATGTTCGGACATGAGAAAAAAATGTGACACTAGAAATGCACAACTCATATTTTCAGTTCACATGCTACCACTCAAATAGCCTACAGGGAGAGGGGCAAAGGAATTTTGGATAAGAGATATTGAGAAGTCAAAACGCACCACAAAGCATAAAATCATGGAAATCAAATAATCCATCATTGAGGGTAACTTTAACTCGCTACATAAAGAGCTATGGTCATGATCAGTCAATGATTCCAATCAAGAGGGAATATATTACTCATCCAATAGTGGGGGTCGAATCAATAGAAACCACCAATATCTTCCATGTGAAATGCTTTATTATTCTTCCAATGGGTGTAAAGGAAAAATGGGAGTCACATATAGAAGCCTATTATTTTCCATGAGTGAGTGATTCACATCTTTCCATTCTAAGCCACACACCAAAACCGCAAAACACAGTTGTCATAGTCCTTCCATCCATATCCAGTGAAGATACTGTTCATCCAACGCGTGAATTCAAGCTAGTCCGTGTAAAGGACTGGATAGGCACGCATAGCATAAGGGGGGACCATATATTACTATACAAAATATGGGAAACCACGTTATAGGCTCACAGCGCTTGAGAACATGTGACACCCATATGGGAAAATCTTTTCTAACAGCCACTGTTTTGGAGTACGTTACCACTTTCACTTTCAAATAAAAATAATCACACAAAAGCGAAAACTATGGGCGTTCTTTTCACAATTATCTATGTGAAGCGGTACATCTGACACGTCTCCTGTGCTAGTTTACACAACTGCAGAACACAAAGCATTGACTTTTATTCAGAATCACAATGCAAAGCATCACACAACAACACCAACTCCTATCAAGCAACTAGGTTGAAGACACATCAAACGGGCGTGCTTGTGTTTGGTTTTATCTCTAGACATCAAATGAAGGCCAATCCACCAATTTTCTTCTTTCACTTCGTTAAGAACAAAATCCAAACACACTCTTAAGGACACGCAATTATTAATTGATCATAAAAAATCCACCCACTTCAATGGTAGAGCACATTAGTAAGAGATATAGATAAGGCTCAACTCAATCCCCTCCTTTGTCAACGCGTCAATAATCACTATACCCATTCACATTACATTAATGAGGAAAAAAAAACTTCTATCATTACAGAACTTCCAAGATCACACCCCAGCCAAAGACAATGTTGTTGAAAGTGGGTCCCTTTCCCCCCTCTATCAGAAATGACACATTCAAAACCCATAACATAACTCACACAGGCCACACACACACACAACAAACATTTCCAAGTGCCAAGCGAAGGATGAAACAACACCAGCGGCAGATAGATATTAGAAAAACACATAACAATTGAACAGTAAGAAGATATATATGAAAGGATTATACGAAGAAAATAAATACCAAGAAAAGCAGAGGCGTTGACAGGGGTTGAGGTCCTGGGGTGGACCCTGGCGAACCATGATGGGACCACATTAGAGCGACCGATGACGCACATGTAACGAGCCTGACCCAGCATCGCCACCAACAGCGACGTCAGTATCCCGAAACTGGCCCCCACCCCTATCACTCGCGACACCCATCCCCAACCGTCCGATTTCCCACTGAACGCCGCCGAAAACGGCGCTTCTGCATCGATCTGCGTTCACCCAACTCATCAGATCAGATCAGATCACATCATATCATCAAATATTTTTAATCTCAAATACACGTCTATGATCCACATTAATTACATTACGTGCCTGTTAGGTAACCAATAACCACGATTAACTAGCTACACAAACTTTCCATCTCCCAAAAAGTTAAACTAGATCAAATCAAATATCTCTTTAATTTAACATTTAAAAAATAATTTTTAAAAAAGCAAGGGACACTTCTATATTGACCTACAATTTTTGTCTGCCACACCAAAAGACTGATTAGACATTAGATTTTATGGAAAATTCTTGTATTCTTGTAAATGAATGCCGGTATTTATTTATATTTTTGAAGTAAAAAACAAAACAAAAATAGAGGAATTGAACCCACCATATCGTATGGGAGAAGTTTGGTCATCGATGCGGCCATTAGACAGTACAGAACCGTCACGATAACGACGGAACCGGACACTCCAACCGGAATATCCCTCACGGGATCCTTCACTTCCTCTGCCATGGTCGAAACGGCGTCGTAGCCGATGTAACTCAAGTAAACGGCGGCGGCACCTTTGAACACGCCGGCGGCGCCATGCGGAAAGAATCCGCCGGGGTTTTCCGGGTTAGCGGGTTCGGTGAAATTCTTCCAACTCCCTCTCCAGAATCCTACCATTATCACGAACGCTATGAACAATATGTGCAGCGCCGTGAGAATCATGTTCACCACCGAACTCTCTCTCGTGCTAAAACACAACAAAATCAAAGGTTAAACGATGATAATAAAAACAATAATATAGATTCGAAACTGAAATCAGAGCTTCATTGTTGCGGGAACTATGAACCTGTAGCAGATGACGAGAGTGAGGAGCAAAACGACGGCGACAGCGACCACGTCTATTTCGTTGAAGCCGTCCGGAAGAGATGGCACCGTGAGCCGCCATTTCGCGGAGGATACTCCGATTGCGGTGCCGAGGTAGGCAGTGAAGCCTCGGGCGACGGCGGCATTGGAAAGCACGTAGTCCACCATGAGATTCGCGCCGGTCATAAAAGCTGCGAATTCACCTGCGAAAACGACATCGTCGTGTTAGGTAAGAAAGAAAATGTCGAGACAGAAACAAAAAAAAAAGTATTATAGGTTCGGAACTATTGGTCTCTACGCATAATTTTATATTTATATATATATATATATATATATATATATATATTTTTTAATTAGTGAGAAAATATATTAATGTTAATAATAATAATGCGTCGCGTGTTTCGGAGTGTGAAATAATTTATGGGGCAGTGAGAAGCCGAACCGAAGGTGACACGGAGATAGCTGAAGGCGCCGCCGGCGACGGGCATGTCGACGGCGAACTCGGTGTAGCAGAAGGCGGAGAGGAGGGCGCAGAAGCCGGCAATGGCGTAGGAGAGGAGGACGGCGGGGCCGGCGTAGATGCGGGTGGCGTGGCCGGTGGTGACGAAGACGCCGGCGCCGACCATTCCGCCGATGCCGAGGGAGACGAGGTCGTACCAGCGGAGGGTCTTGCGCATGGTGGTGCCGGAGCGGGCGCGGACCTGACTCATCTCGTCGTAGGAGGTGGAGACGGAGAGGGCGCGTCGTGAAAGGCGCGTGGGGGTGTGAGAGAGCGCGCGGAGGTAGGCGCGGAAGCTCGAAAACGAAGAGGAGTCCATTGCGGAAAGGAAAAGATGTGTGGTCAGTGTGATATGAATGGGTGGGGGTTTTTATAAGCTCTGTAACTGAGACATGGTTTTGACACAACACTTCTTCACTCAACTATAGTTGCAGTGTAGTCCAAGTGTAGTAGAAAGAAAATATGAGGAATCGCAGAATCATGGTGCTGCTGCCATCTTCTTAATGAATATTATTACTATATCCTCTTTCTGAAAATGACTCTTCTCCACAATTTTAAATTCCTTCTGCTCCTCTCACCCACAACTATTTTCTATTTTCTATCACTCATTCTCCATTTATTTCCCCAACAATAACACATTAACTTATTCCCTTTTAATTTTAAAATTATTTTTGCACCTACTTTTTAATACCGTATATCTTAACTAACTCATCAATGATATTTCATAAATTATAGTAAAAATAATTTTATTTATTTCCTATGATTAACTGATAAACAAATTTAAGATTAATTTTTAATGAATTTTATTATCCTAAACTAAATAGACTCTCGTCACTCAAGCTGATCACTGCTTAAGAACTGGAGTACTAATAAAGTAGGATTACTTTATAACACTCAAACAATATAAGCAACTCTGTCATTAGTTTTTGTTCTCATAGCATGTCACTCAAGTAATAAATATGATTTGCTAATTTATATTTTAGTTCATATAATTTATGTAATATGTATGCATGTATAAAGTTGTTTAATGATATGATATTTAATTTATGTGACTTGGAAATTGAATTATTATGTTGTGATAGATGGATGTGATAATTTAATTTTAGACGTCTGGAACGATATTTTGAGTTAATATTTAGATTGTGAAATGATATGCTGAGTTAATATCCAGATTGTGAACAAATACTTTTGTTAAAGCAAAAGTATATCAATATAAGAGAGATTCTCACATATAAAATCTAAATTAAAATGAAAATACATATATATATATATAGAGAGAGAGAGAGAGAGTTAATTTATTATTTTAAGATTTTAAATTAAAAACGTAGCATAGTTTATTTTCTGAATTTACTCTCTATATTTCAAATCTTTGAAGTATCTCCTTTTAATATTAAATTGTATTATTATTTTTACATTTAACGTGTTTAACTTATCTTGATCACTAATATTATTTATGAAAAAAACTTAAACTTACATTTAATAGTATATCATAAAATTAAATTGATATATTAATGATTTATGTTTAAAATTTATTATATAATTAAGGAAAATATAGTGTGATAAAAAGTCAAATATCATAGAAAACATTATATAAATACACGTGTGTGTGTTTTTAAGGGTAGGGTGACTTGACAGACAATACTTTTGGAAAATATATATTACAATAATTCTAAACTATACACATTACAAACAAAAGTACCGATGATCAAAATATATATATGTATCTCAAGCTATAACATACATGTAAAAACAATAGAAGTTGGAAATAATATATTTTCAAATCTCACGCAGTTTTACTTTTAATCATCACTCCAGATTTCACTTAATGAGGGTATAATTTTATTTAACAACCTCAAGACACTAGAAGACTCTTTTGAAACATGTTCATAACTCACTAAATTAAAATGTTACATTGATAACTAAGCTTGAAACTAAAATTATCTGCCAAAAATAATTTAAAAACAAAAATCTTAACCCAATTCATGCTTAAATTTAGAATGTAAACCTATAACAACAAATTCAACATTTATTTACAAGTATTATATCTGACAAAATGATCAGCCATTAAAGAATATCGTGGTCAAAACTTTTACAACAGTGACATAGATCATAAAATTAAAGGCAACACCCACAAACTAAAACAATTTGATAATAATATCAATTTGATTCTTTTATTTTCATATCCAATGTTATGAGTACAACACATAATAAATATTACCCGTTCTCTAAATTAAAATATAAAATAAAGTTAGTTTGTTTTATCTTAAATTTCTCTTGTGTTTTAAGAAAAAAAAATATGAAACAAAATATTAACTTAACTTCTTGATCACCTTGAAACTTCAAATTTTAGACATCAAAACAATCCAAAATTAAGCTCAATTCTAAATATTTTTTCTCTCAAAATAATTCTAAACATATATGTATCTCCTAAGAAAAATATTAAATTTAATGAAAAACGAGAAATATTATATCTAAAGCAAAGTGCAAGATTAATTCTCTACATTCTCCCATGGCTTATAGATCAATTCTACAAGGAAGAAAATGATCTTGGGGATGTTGAAGTTGAAAAAAAAGAGGAAGAAAGGGAATCAAAGAGGTGTGAATGAGAAATTAAAGAAGTTTTTATTTATGAAAGCAATGAAAATAGTTTTCATATTGTTCTTGACACCTCCACTCAATTATTGAGTTCATTTCCCCCTCTCTTAATTTTGAGTTTAATCTGTTTTAGCTTAACAACTAAATGTCCAATTGTTTATAATCTATCAATAAAAAATAATATTCTCCCTCATCAATTTAAATACAAATATCATTATTTGAAAGTCTAAAATTAGTCTGCAAACATCATATATTTGCCCTAAATATTACTCTCACCCCTCGATTTAAACAAAATCATCTCCATTTATCTCAGACACTTATATTAAAGCGCAAAAAAAGTTTTTACACATTATGCGTGATTTTGTTCTCATAAAAACATTGAGGAAATAATTTTTTTATCAATTATAATTTGAGTCTGTATTATATATAACAATATCTAGGTTTTTTTTTTTTATTTGTACTAATTGAACATGTGTTCACGCAGCCCGCTTAGGAAAGTGTGTTGGATCTCCTTATCTATAATTTGATATTAGTGTTTTAAAATATATTTAATTAAGACAGGTTTATTGGGATAATTCGATATTAATTTTATTTATAATGATAGTTTTTTAAACAATTATTTTCTTTTATTTATTATTTTAAAATTTAAAGATAATATATATTTTTTTATTATTTTACTACATAGTACCCAATTCCCTTCTGATCGGCATAGATGAGATGTTTTCAGACCAAACGAACATATAATTGTTATATACATACCAAGAACCTAAAATGATAACAAATGAACCCACACATATTATATTCTTAATTTATTAATCAAACATTAAAATAGGTTTAATAACATAATAATATTTTATTAATCATAAACTAACTTTTGCAGGTTCAGACTTCCTCACCCAAGGAAATCATCATCCATGTCTCTTTAAACAAGAACACATATTGGAATCACCGTAAGAAAACAGTAGAAGAGAGACCAAAACAACTTGGAATCATCGTAAGAAAAGAGTAAAAGAGGAAGAGAGGTTTTTTTTTAGTGTAAGAAAAAAATTAAAAAAAAATATATAATAAAAAAATTCAAAAATTATATTAACAATCAAATAATTAAAAGTTTGTTCTTGATTTAACTAAAAGAAACTTCAAATATTTTTAATTAAATAAACATTTTAATTCTATTAAATTATTTAAGGATATATATGAACGGATAAAAAAGTTACGTGTAAAATAAGGTTTTAAGAGGATCGTAAGGTTCTGCGCATCTTCCAAAGTTGCAATTCTTTTTCGAGGTTGCGACTTTCGGCTTTCCTTTTTACCGTTTAAGAGAAGACATGAACATTGTTCGATTCCGTCTGTTAAAGTGTTATTCATGTTTCCGTGGAGTAAAATGGGTACGAATAATGAGAAACTATGTTTTTTAAGCAATTTGTGGTTTAAAATATATAAACTAATTTTATCACTATTTTTATATTTTTATTAGTAAAACGTAGACAATATTAATAAGTTTTATCACTATTTATATGTTTATTAGTAAAATATAAACAATATTAATAAGTTTTATCACTATTTTTATGTTTATTAGTGAAATATATAAATGTTGATTTTAATTATAATACATACAATTTCAACATATTTATACTACATCCTAAATTGTTACTTATGGTAACTTGATCATCTTTCTTCAACATTATAACAATGTTTGTCAAAACATTGAGGAAACAAGTGTTGGAATACAAGGAAGCACTGTGAAAAAGATGTATTCTACGTCTCCATGTTGGTTGTCAAGTGGATCAAAGGTACGTTGATATTTTTATTTTTTATTTTATAAACTTTTCTACCACAGATGAGGGGGAACTGACATAATGATTTGGGTAAATTTTCATAATATTTATCTTGTCTATATTTAGCAAGAACAAAATACTTGTTCCGAAATACTAGAAATTGAATTATCCATCCATATATTATCACAACAAAAATCTATCAAGGTTGGAAAAGAAGCAACAAACTCTACGAAATCTCTTTGTTGAAGATTTTATATGGTTTATAATATATAAGTGATTTCCTCATATTAATTTAGGCATAAACTTACTTAGATTCTTAAATGTTTTTACTTCGTAAAAAAACATATATTTAAAATATCCATCAAGAGTATTTTCTTTTAATAATGAATTTATGTATTTAATATTATATATCAAATACCCAATACTACATAGTGAACATATCATTATATATATTTATAATAAAAGAAACTAAAAATACGTTCAGACTTTTTAATAAAACATCACGAAAACAACTAAGACATAATCAAAAGATATATTAATTAAAAGAATAATATTTTTCAACTGACAAAACTGATTGAAGCTTTAATTTATAAATAAAATTAAAGAATCGAGAATTAAAACTGAAAAAAGAGGTTAAGTTAAAGAAGTTAGAGAATAGTACAAAATTGATAAACATGAACGAAGATAATAAATACTATTTAATATACTAAAATCCAAATTTATTATTTCTATAAAACCTAAAAAACAATTACTTGAATCTTAAAATAAAAAAAGTGAAAAAAATTACAATAACTAATATGAAAACCCATTCATCGTATAAATAAAATCTAAAACAATTTAAATTTAAAAGTATTATATCGTAAGTCAATTAAAAGTTATGATTGATGTAACTTTTAAAAATGAGTATTATAAAATCAATAAACTTATTATTAAATAACAGCGTAAAGTTTTTTGTTTTTTTTTTATATTATCACGGATCACCTGTTTATTTACTGTTTTGACTAAACATGACTTATTTTCCTTTTTATTTCTAAATAGCTGAAGTCAGCATTAAAATTGATATTACTATTTTTTTTATTTCTCCGTGACATATTGTATCCAGGGAAAGATATTAGAACCCAATACCTCTTACAATCAAATCTTCTATTAGTGGTCAAATATAAATGGTTCCCTTCAACTTTTACATTTTTTTCAGTCCTTGTTTTATTAAAGGGAGTCCCATAAAATGTATTATCTTATTACATTATTCTTTTCATTATTTGTTGTTTCATTTGATCTTCTAGAATATTCTGGATTTTTTTATATTTAATCTCTTAATTTAGAGTTTCCATGGCATATATTATATTTAAATGACAACTCGTGATACATTTTAGAGAGTAAAAGAAAAAAAAATCACAATATTTGAAGAAGAAAAAAAATTAAAGGTTATTTGCAAAAGAAATATTTGATGAAGAATTCACATTGAAAATAATTATAAATATAGTTTTTTTTTATTTACCATTTTGTTAACGGTCTTATTTAGCAAATTTTAAAATAGTATAATAACAGAATAGCACGTGAAATGTTTTTAAAGATCATGTCTGAACGTGTATCAAATATTCCATTCCCTAACAAAACTTAAAGATTCACTCTTTGAGTTCACTTTCTGCGGGGCATTGTTAATATGCAAAAAGAATTTTTAAAGTTATGCTTTTCTATTAAGAGTTCATGAGAAAATTTCCCTTTTCTCTCATTGATCAACAGTGTAATAATAGTGAGACTAAAAATAAGATGAAACCAAGTAAGTTTGTATTACTTAAAATTTTTGAATTCATTTGAAGTAAAGGTGAAGCAAAACCATAAAAAGTGAAGCTTCATGTTTTATAGATATTTATGGAAAAGTTGACCATAAAAATTCAGTTTCACTCTTTATTTAAAAATGAAAAAGTTAATTCATTTTATGTGTCTTTCCTTTGAATTTGATTGAGCAGGAAAAAAGAAAAAAAAAATGAGATGAAATGAAATCATGAGTAGATGCAAAGAAGATTTAGAAGTACAGATTTAGAAAAAGAGTAGGAACACGCAATGGAGCATTATATGGAACACTAGGAAAAGGGATGGTGAGGAGAAGCAGACATAGGAATTGGATGATGAAGGGTGTGGAGAAGACCACTTGGGTCATGTCTTTCTCTCTGAAATTTTAAAGTTGTTTTGTTTTTCTTTCATACACTCAAAACTGTTCACTCAAACCTGGCAGAGAGATTCAGGTTCAGAACAACTCTCAATGGACCCAGAGGCTTCCCACTGAACAAAAGCATCTAGTTTTTCAAATATCATTCCAAAATTAATCAAAACTTTGCTTCATAAATTATCATATATCACAAGCCTTTGTTTAATTTTGCATAAATTATTTTAAAATTATATTAATAGAAATTTATGATTATGTCTCTAAATAAAGCTATTATATAATTATTTAATTCAAATAGTATTTTTTGTTAGATATTTAAATGTGAGTCTAAATTTCATATTGAGTAGAAATGAGAAAGTGAAGCAATATATAAGAAAAAGATACAAAAATGTAATGTCTTAAAGTTTTGGATTAAAGATAATATCATTTTCTTATATGGTTAGCCATGTTCTTATTATTATTTGAGATCTTTTCGGTATTTTTCTCTTTCAATACTTTCTTTTTAACAAGCGACTGAGTATATGAGAATTATTAGACCTATTTATTTAAAATTATAAATTTTAAAATAACTATTTAATTATATTTAATTAAAAAAATAAAAAGTTATTGATTTTTAAAATATTAACTTTAGAAAGTGTTTTCACATGTTTACAATTTTTTTTCTTGAACTATATCCTTTATTATTAAGCCATGTCACCGCTTAATAGAATTTACATAAAACCCTAAACTATATATATATATATA
>Ga0209700_108379_pt1 | contig 13302 bp, 8 predicted proteins | sample SiratroredBW_FD_187528 | JGI IMG/M metagenome (GOLD analysis project Ga0209700, IMG submission 187528) | Root nodule microbial communities of legume samples collected from California, USA - Siratro red BW (SPAdes) (version 2) | ecosystem: Host-associated > Plants > Roots > Nodule | place: USA... | reverse complement strand
TACTTTTTTTTTATTGAAATTTACTATTGTTTTTGTAAATATAATTTTTTTTACATTTTACTTAAATTGAAACTTTTAAAGTTATTAGTCTAAATAAAAATAGTTTGCAATGTTTTTTAAATTTACTTTTTTATTAATTCTCTTACCTAAAAAGTTAAATATTTTTTTACTATATTTTTAAGATATTAAATACAAATTTTTTGAATTCTTATTTTATTTCTATAAAAATATTAATAAGTTATAATAAAAAGTATATAAACAGTCTATTTAAATTGACTAAAACAAATAAAAGATATACTTAAATTTAAAATAAAGAATATTAATAGATAACATTTAATTAAAAGTAATTATTCAAAATTAAATACTCTTATTAACATATACATGATACTATTAAATGTTATATACGTTTATAAGGGTATTTAGTAATTTTTACCTCATTTATAGGGACTATTTTGTAATTTCAAGTTCCATCCCTTCAAATCTCTTTATGTTAGCCAAGATGTCATCCTGCAAATCCGTATCATCCATCCTCTCAAATTAGGTCAACCAAACAGCCTTCATCCCCTTAGATCCATCCTCTTGATCAGTAAATCTTCTCAAATCAGTTCAACCAAAGAGACACTTAGCCCATCGGATAAATATACCATCTGGATTTGGAGGTGGAAAATAATAGAATATTTTTAGAAACACATTTGTGTCATTCAGTCTGTTATAAAGAATATCTACATTGAAGATACATTTGTAACATACACAGTTTTGTTTTGTTTTTATCTTCTTCTCATGCTCTGTGGTTTGTTTCTTCTCTACTCTTCGTTCTTTTTTCCTTCACAATAAACTTCAGTTCATTGTTTGATACATCTCTGCAAGTGTAATAATCTCGTCTACCAAGTTGTAACATAATGCAGTTACTTGAGAGTAAACCTTCAAGCTAGGTAGTCTCTTAATTTTTACTTGGAATGTCCCCTCTCCCAGTTATCATGACGAGGGATAATTATTTGTGATGTTTCTATATTACCGTTTTCATGAATTAAAAAAAGAAGTTAAACCAATGAACAAAAATGTAACGCTAAATTATCAAATATTACTATATACAAGATTTTTGTAGTTTTTAGGAACATTTTTTTTTTGAGAAATATTTGTTCTATTTTTCAAAACATATCTTTCAAGGAGAGAAAAAAAATTCCACAAAATGAAATAATATCAAACGTTGCTTGACATCTTAAATCACTTTTTTATGTATGCAAAAGTTCTAAAAACGCTTATTAGGAAAATATAAAGCTATTCAAAAATTATTATTAAAAATAATTCTTATGCGTATACATAAAAAAAAAAAAAACCGCATACCTTAAAGTTATATGGCGAATAGACTTATGCGGTCTTCTCTTTAACTTACGAAAACAATTGTTCTTTTTAATTGCCAACTTTGAAAATTTAGCGTCTCATTAATGAGTCTCACAACTTACTTCTTAACTTTTATTTAACGTTTAATAATTTGTTACTATAAATTATATTTTTTCTGCAATAAAATTTGAAGAGTAAAAAATACTTATTAATTCATCATAGCTTTATTTAATAATATTCGAGTCAATAATAAAGTTAATGCATTGAAAATTTTTTTAGTCATCCTTGACCTTATGTAAAAATTTGTTATTCTTGATATTGAAAATATTCTTTCTACTAGAGAAGTTTTTACACAAAAGTTGCTTGCATTATTCTATGAGAAATCTATATGTTTTCCACTATTATAAGAAGCCTACCATTGCTATATTTCCCATTAATATTCAGACAGAACAACGCTATTGTTCTATTAAAATATATACATAAAGTGCATAAATGTGTTCACCATTCCGAAAGAGCAAGAGTTTATTGGAATTTATTAAAATGTTTAATTGTAAAATCGTATAAGCTACTTAATATTTATCGATGATATCAAGAATTCATTGATTCCTAGAATTGATTCTTGTCTCTTGGAGGTTTGAAGGACAATTGCGTATTTGTGTATTTAACGGCTTCTTAATAAATTAAAATTAAAATATTGTTTACTCAAATAAGAAAATAGTGATATCATATATTAAAATAAATAAAAAATTGTTGATAATACTTGTTTTTAAAACAACAGGAATCAGAAGCGTACTAGGCTTCATACGAACGACAGAAAAATTCGTTGGAGTTGCTTCTGATTAATGTAGTCTCAAACTGCATCTTGTTGTTGGGTTGGGAAGAGATGGACGATGAGGATCTTTCGAAACCGGTGGTTGTCATCACAGGATGTTCCACGGGAGGGATAGGCCACGCGCTTGCGTGCGCGTTTGCGGAGAAGAAGTGCAAGGTGGTGGCGACGAGTAGATCGCGGTCGAGCATGGCGGAGCTGGAACACGACCGCAGGTTTTCCTTGGAAGAGTTGGATGTTCAGTCCGAGGAGAGCGTGAGAAGAGTGGTTGACGCTGTTGTCCAAACGTACGGTCGCATCGACGTGCTCGTCAACAACGCAGGTATTCAGTGCGTGGGCCCACTCGCCGAGGTTCCTCTCTCTTCCATCCAAAACACTTTTGACACCAATGTGTTCGGTAAGTACTGCTACGATACCCTATTCATCTAATTATTGCTCCTTATTTGCAAAATTCCTTCAATTTGGGACTTTAGTTTAATTGGATATTCGATTCTATGAGAACTATTTCTATCTGAGATACTGTTTTCATTCAATTTGTCAATAGTCGCCTCAAAGTTTTTGAGCAAATAAACAGATCTTGGGTACCTGTTTAAGGGTTTAGGTTCGATTACCCCTTTTAGGGTAGTGGAAAGGGATTGATAAAAGTGATAAACTATTTACATCAAATGGCCAAATGGCCTACACAATAATTTCAAGAAGCTCATGAATTCTTGTTGTGGTTGTTGTGGCTCTTTATGTATGTATTTTGCTTCTTTGTCTCTAATACAATTCATACATATATTTGATTAATAAAATTTAAATTTAGAATAATTTCATCTTTTATTAATTTTTGCATCCTTCTTTAAAGTTTAGCTACAAGTAATACTAGCTACATAAAAAAATATCAAAAGTGTAAATTTAGTATCCATTAAAAGATGAGTCCTAAATGGAACCTTTTTTTCTATTTTTCCCAAAGACAAACTTTTCATTTAGGCTTATAGGTTCGGGATGAAAGGAATCCCCCTCATAACTGAGTTGTACATTCAAAATCAATCCACCAAATATTAAAAAAAATTTAAGTTAAATTTAAAAACATACGTAAACATATGTAAATGTAAATATCAATAAGACATATACATTAATTAAAAATATTTATTATCTTTGAATATATAAATAAAGTTATTGATACATATTAGTAATAGTCATATTAATCAATTATAAGAATAATTATTCAATCTTGGATGATTCATAAATGTCTTACAATAATAAACTTTAATAAATTCTTAAATTAATAATTTATAATTTAGGTTCCATTATATATTATATATGTAATTGAAATAAAAATTATTACGGATCTAAAATTGAAAAAACATAAAGATTTGATGATTTTACTGATTATAAATCTATTACACATTAATTAATTTCAAAATTAATTTTCTTTAGTGTGGCCGAAATAAAATGTAAAACCTTTACTAAATTTTACAATTTCTTTAATACACGAAGATTGGCCCACGAATTTACTACCCATTCCTATCTCTGCTTGCATTTGCAATCCCTGGAGCATTTCAATTGTAAAAGATCAATTCTTTCAATTAATTTGCTAGCCTACAACGAAAGTAAAAAGGGCAGGGACGCAGATATATTCATAAAGAAAAACTTAACCTGTGGCCCACAATTTTTTGAAACCAATTAAAGAAAACATTCAGAAGGTTGCGATTCTGATGAAACGCAGTCATTAATCCTTTCACATCCAAATTATGTCCATATTTATCAGGATGTCCATCAGGTCTCATAAGCCTCACTATATCAAAGTTGGGTTTTGTACTGTTAATTTCACTGTACAATTTCGAATTTCAATATATAAACCGAAGAAATAAGACACTTGTTTTAAAAGTAAAACTTCTCCCAATCATGGAACTTTTGGGCACCTATACGCTTCTTTTTGAGATACCTTTTTCATTCAATTTGTCAATGGTAACTCAAAGTTATTGCACAAACAGATTTAGTGCATGTTTGGGTACTTGTTCAAGGAATTTAGAATCACCTTTACCCTTAAAGTAACTAAGTATACTTTTTTTTTTTTTTTTTTTTTTTTTTTTTTTTTTCATTTTGTGTCTTTGAATTTGAGAGTGTGCATTGGAATTTCGAAATGCACATTGCCAACTTCTATCCAGTTCCAAATATAGTTTTAATTGGTATCCAAGAACATGAATTGCATGTTTAAGCAGATGGTATACGCAGGTTCCTTGAGAATGGTTCAGGCGGTTGTTCCTCATATGGCAACTAGGAAAAAGGGGAAGATTGTGAATATTGGTAGTGTTGCTGCCTTGGCTTCTGGACCTTGGTCAGGCACTTATACAGCTTCTAAAGCTGCTCTTCATGCTTTGACAGATACATTAAGGTATTCTTCTTTTTTCCAAACTTGCTTGTGCCTTCAACAGTATTTAGCAACAGAAATGTTGGTTTGTTGTGTATAGGCTTTGGTTGGTGCAAATCAATGTGGTCACTTGATGGAAACTGGAATAAAGTGGAGTTTGTAAAACAATGTATATGCACTATGAAATAAAAAAATTTAGGGGAATGTAACAATACACCATTTGGGATAGTGCTTTGACTCTGTCCCAGTTATTTACATTTCATAGAATGTGAAATTGTTGTGATCTTGAACATGGGCATGGTGGATACAGAATGGAACTTGGACATTTTGGAATTGATGTTGTGAATGTTCTCCCCGGAGCTATCAAATCAAACATTGGAGATTCTGCCATAGCCAGCTACAACCGCATGCCTGAATGGAAATTGTTCAAGCCTTTTGAAGCAGCAATCCGAGACAGAGCTTACTTTTCTCAGAAGTCCAAATCAACCCCCACAGATGAGTTTGCTAAAAACACTGTAGCTGCTATTCTTAAGGAGAAACCGCCAGCATGGTTTAGCTATGGACATTACTCTACTGTCATGGCTATCATGTACCATTTACCAATCTGTGTTAGAGATTTTATTTTGAAGAAAGCAATGAAAGGCTGAGCTACATGTGTATGGTATAAAACATTTACTTTTACGTTTTTAGCAACAGAAGAGATATTATTAGGGGATGTCTTGTTAGGGCATAATTGTATCTAATCCCCTATACTTTACTGCTAGTGTCTCAAACTTTCCAATTCTTTGTATGTAACAAACATGGTATCTTAAGAAATATATAAAAAAAAAAAAAAAAAAACTGATTTTTTTTAAATTATTAATTAATTTCACATTGTATAAAATATGAAAGATCAATAAAATTTCATTCTAAAATTTATTGAGAAATATATAATGATTTTAAATTATTTTGGATTTAAATTCTGTATAAAACATATTTCTAATAATAGACGGGCTCCTGTTGTATGTCGATCTTGAACGGTGTTATTTATGCACAGAAAAGCTCCTGGTTGGACTTGGAATTCCATCCCGTTTGAAAGTACTTTTTCTATCAAATAAAAGTTGTGACCAAAACTATCAGATAATTAAAATCAAATCGATTATAATGGTTCATACGAGTCAATCAATTTATTCTTTTCGTTTCAAATCTGAAACGAATTATAGTTAGTTCAGTTCTTAATTTTATTTTTTTTCAATTCAAACTAATCGAACTATTCGATAGACTATTCTTTAACATTAAAGAACAATTTTTTTATTTGGCATCATTAAATAAAATAGATAAATAAAAATTCAAGCTTAAACAAATAATTTATTGCTTTAGTTATAACATCACGACTTAAATAAAATAACTTAATCAGATTGGATTAATATGAATTGACTTAAAGAAAGCTTTTAATCCTTCCCTTAAGCTCAAATCCAAACAACCAATCAACACCCTTTTATTCTTTGGCTGAATTTCCTTCGAAAATTCGGGACACAGGAATATGATTTGTTGTGAGGACATAAATATGTGGTTTGTTCAATAGAAAAATTGTGAGGACATAAATACATGGATTCCAACAACTTGTTTGATGTCACCCTGTTTCTCCGACTTCTTTGGTGTCAAAAGTTCTGTTAAACACTTTTTTTTTTCCTCTCCCAAATGACCCCTCGTCACAAGCCATCGTGGAGACTTCCAGTATCGTCAACACTCCCACTATTATTAAAAGAAAAGAAGGAATTGCACCAATCCCAAGCCTGATTTGTCAAGCTAACTTCAGCGTCATCTTTGAAAATGCATAATTAGATACGAATTTAAGTTATATCCTACATTGATAAACACATGAAAACGAAGTTGCATAGATTGAATTAGCATGTTTCACTGCACATGCATAGGAAATAAAACGTAATTGTTTATTTGATTACACGTTTGTGCTCAAAACTACTTCCAAATGCAGCATTATTTTTTTCTTCTAGGAGATTATAGAGAGCTACAGGCCTATAACTCTCCAAAAACTTGAGAAAAATAATCCCCATCATCTTCTAATTACAACGAAAGGACTGACAGTTTGGCATCAGAGATAATTGTAAAATGCGATTTCTAAAGTCAACTTAAACTCTAAATCAAGCGTAACAAATAAAAAGGCACAATAACAAATAAGGCCATCTAACAAATTTCAGATTTATATCATATTACTAAGTACACTTTAAATCTCACTCTACAAACAAATCTATTCGATATTTGATTCCATTAATTTGAGGGAAGCAAGTTGGTCTCCAACAGTGATCCTATATTAGACTCCAGAACAGCAATGGCGTGTGTTCGCACCATTTACATCTTCCGATTACACAAAAGATTCCAGAACCACTCTTTAATAGCCAAAATGCGTACTTCTCTGATTGTTAGTACTGAATCCGTTATAGAACTAAAGCAAAATAAACTTCCATGTAAAAAAAAATAGACCTGTATCTCAAACAAATCACGAGGCTGACTAGAACAAATGCAACATGCTTAATCAACAGACAAAAATAAATTGACATTCGCAAGAAAAATATGCGGATCAAGAAAAAGCCGGCTACCGTAAACAAAATTAACAGCTGGGAGAAGAGACATAATCTAACGTCAAATTTTTCCATAAAAGTTGAAGTTTTCAGGTAACGGTTCGCTTAGCCTAGTTCAAACAGTGGGGAAAATCTACCAAACCCCTGTAGCTCTTAGTTCACAACGTTCTAAAAACTAAATAAATTTAAGTCTCAATATGCATTAGCAACTACAATTTCTTCCCGAGACAAAACACCACCAGATCTGCCGCATTCACAATAAATTCATACCACTAACTAGCACGATGAAAAAATAACCAAAGCGGTAAAAGCTTCCTGGGAAGAATTGCAGGCTAATGGCCTACTGCCTCATGCTTTTACCCTGTGCAGCAAGTTTTGCAGCAACCTGCTCTTCGGATAAAGGCAAGTAGTAGATCCGAGGAGTTGCTATGGTTTTGCGGAAGAGATCATCCAGAGTGACAATAGGTGGGTCAACTTTCTCTGGAAGGGGTGGTGGTGATGGAAGCCGATCTCTTGCTACAGGTGGGGGTTTTGACAATGGTGGGGGAGGTGGGAGCGTAGTTGGAACTGAATGCTGCTCCCTGTGTAGCCGAGGGGAAGGCTCTGGCTGTGATGTGGGGGGCACAGGCGAAACTGCAGCAGTGCTGATGGGGGCAGCCTGTGTAGGAGGTTCTAACTTCATTTTCACTTCTTCAGCATCAACATACTCGGCAACTAAGAGTCGCCCACCATTTGGTGGCCATTGCAAATTGTACACAGCATTCCGTGTCTCCATGGCTTCTTCGACAGACGAGTACTATACCACCAAGAAACCAACAAAAGATTACTTAAAACCATCAGATGAATACAAGATACTATAACATCATGTGGGAATCTACAGTTGCAGGAAGATATTAAAGATAAGAATTGTCTTACAGTAACATAGCAATGGGTCTTTATTTGGTCCATCCAGAAACTGCTGACATTCCCAGTCTTACCAAGAAGTTCTTGCACAGCTTTCAGAGTGAATGGACGGAGGAAACGATCAATCCTGAGGGAATTAGTTGGGGACCTTTGTGATGGTGGAACTGCCAAAGATTACAATAAACCATTTAACTTCAAAAACAGAGACATAAAATACCCAACACATGCCAGTATGACAACAAAGTCGATAAAAGCAAAGTGCTATACAACATAGATGGAATACACCCATATAAAAAGGCACAGCACAAGTCAACAACAACTGAACCTTCTCTCACTAAATGTGTTCGTGTATTTAAAATCAACCAACAGATAATTTTCTACCTTCAAATAGAAAACATAACATATATAAGAGTATACAAGCAAATTGTGCTTAAAAAAGTGTCCAGGATTAAAATCTGAAAGTGCCACGAATATATAAGCTACAAGCTTAGTATTTGAAAACTGATCCACATTAATACAACAACTCATCAACTACACTACAAACAGGAGCAACCGTTTCTCATAGATTTACCCTAATAAGAAATTTTTTTACTTACCAATGCGCTCTTTAGGCGTGTCATCAGTAGCAGAGGAATCAGACCTAGAGAGGTTACGTTTCAGAGCTATTGGCTCATCTCTGGGTGTAGTAGCAGGCCTGGGAGTAGTGCTTTGTGGATCTGGACCTTTAACTGTTTCAGTGTTCCACCTGCGTTGCCTTTTTGTAGGCTCACTGTTCCCAACCGATGCTTGTTCTGTGACAATTTTCCAAATAATAGAGGGTGACTAAAAATACATAAAGAAGAAACCAACAACAGCAATGCAACATATAGTGCATATCATTCTTGCTTTCCCTTCAGTAGTATAACAATTCTAAAAAAAATGTCCATTTCAGACTATGTTGCGTACCATGGAATTTTCGTTTCTCAGTTGGGGCAACGGTACTAATGTCAATATCTTGGAGGGTATCATTTTTTCCTCCAGATACATCATCTCCCACAGCTATAGTCCTACTTTCCTCCTTCACAATAGGCTCTTCAATACTCTCCACTTTCTCTCTAAGTTCATCAACATTAAACTTAGAATCAATTTGCTTAGTCTCAGGCAAATCCTCTTCCATGGAATCATCACCAGAACTTCTGTCTAAATTCAACTTTTCTGGATACCCCACATCATCACTGCTATTGGTCTTGTTCAAGTCTGGACTTGAAACATTATTGATGTTTTCTTCAACAGATGTCTTTTTCTCATGCCGCCCTCCAACATCCATTGAATGTGATTCATCATAAGAAACAGGTACATCATTTCTGGATGATGGTTCTTCCACCATCTCCGGCTTAACAATATCTTGTTCTAATTTGACATTATCAGTAATTATAGTATCCTTTAGTTCATTCTTTTGATTAATTGACACAGAATCAGTAGAAATAGAATCAGATTTTACTTGAGACCCTAAACTAGGGTTGACCTCAGATACCTGGTTTTCTGGAACAGATGAGTCGGGCACAGGATCCTCGTGCAGGGGCTTTGTCTCAGAATCCAGTTGGGGCTTTGTATCCTCACCATCCAGCTGCGCCTTTGACTCCTCACTCTCCAGCTTTGCTGCAGAAACCTCATTATTCTTTTCTGCACAATTTGAATCCTCACCACTGGCTACCACTCCTGTTACCACACTTTCAGTGACTGTAATTGTGGTCTCTACGGTAGAAGCATAAGTACTTGTCTCCTCTACCACATTTCCAGAATCTACAACGGAGGGTAAGCCCCGAGGTTCAACTTCTTCATCCATGGTTGACATACTATTATTAATGTCAACTTGGCCACTAACACCATCCTGCTTGTCATTCTTATTGCTGTCTTGATCCACAATCTCTGAAACCTTTTCCGCATTGTCTGTTTCAATTGGTTCAACTACATCACTCTTCCCCTTTTCAGCAGTGTCAAATGTTTGGGTGTTTTCCATGCCAGTTGCGTCAACCACTTCAGCATCCACAGTAACAGCGTCAGAATCTTTCTCCCCGTCTACACGATTATCATCAAAACCATTGACCTCCTCCTTCTCAGAAACCTTCTCTTTCTCAGCATCCTCCTCAGCCTCCCTTTCAAGACGAATGCATTCATCCAAACGCTTAACCAAATCATCCTTCAAACCTTTGGTGCTCAACTTCCTTCTCCTCAGCTCATCTCTCAGCTCCGTAACCTTCCACTGATGAATTGGACGATTGTCCAGAATCTGATATTTTGGCGACATTATGCCCAAACACAAATCACCTTCCTCAACCTGGTTACAGCGATTAAATGCACCACACAAAGAAACAAACAACAATCAATTCAAACAATGACAGGGTTCACCCTAAAATTACTGCAAACTTCTCAGTGAAAAACAAAACCTAACACATGCAAGTTAATGGCTAAAATTGCAACCATCTTGAAAGAATTTGGTACAAAAAGAAAACTTAACCTCAAATTGATAACGGCAAGATCCAGTGGAACCAAGCAAATTCAAATAATAATCTCTAATATTGGAATGAAAAACAATTCATAAACAGAATATAAAGAAAGAGAACAGATAATTACTCAGAATGACGATAGTTTCTTGAAATCGAGAAAGAGACACGCTTACGGAAACCCTAATTTGTGAAAAGAGAAGAAAAAACAGAGAGGCATCGAATATTAGAGTCCCGAACCGAAGAACTGAAAGGAATGCACTATCCTTTATTACTCTTGCCCCTTTCTTCCTGAAAACACCGAAGCAGACAAAAAAAAAAGTCTAAAAGAAAGCAAAACAAGAGAAAAGAAAACAAAATTCAGTATGAGCAAATGTTTTATCCAAAAGAAAGAATATAAGAAGAGGTTGAGATTTTGTGGAGTGAGAAATTGGGTCTCCAAAATCTTTTCTAGGGCTTTTTTTGTTTGGTTGAGGGTTCTTTTCTCTATGGCGATTGTGTGCGCCTTTTGTTCCGTTCCGTGAGGGAACCCTGAAGTAATACCGAGTGGGTCTCGTTTCCAGCACTTGGTAACATAAGATTTTTCCATTGCCATTCCGATAAAGCCCCTCACACGTGGCTCAAAATTAATCAACCATTTCATCTCAACGTTCCTGGGCTGCTCTTCTGTGTCTTGTTTGGGCCATTCTATTTTTAGCCCAAGAGGGCCTTAGCCCGAACTCATGTTTTCTATTAGATACACATATTTAGCATCTACTCAAAAATGGAAGACATGGAAAGGAACAGATTGAGAGAGACCGAATTTAGCTTATGCAACTATGTGTTGAATGGCTTCACAATAAGCATGGTTTTATAGGAAAACCACTCCAAGTTTTTTTGTTCAAAAGAGCAAAAATATTTGAATCATAATTGACATCATTGGGTTTAGGGTTTGGGCCCAATTAGGGTTTAGGGAGTTGCCAAACAGAGGGAAGAAGCATTTTTTTTTTTTTGTGTAGAATCACTTTTCTGTTGGAAAGCAAAAGTCCTTTTTAGGCATAGTATCTAGAAGAGTGTTCATTGTTAACAAAGTAGGAGTCAAAATTAAAGTATTCAACTTTCTTAATTTGTCTATATATATGGATATGTAGTTAAATTTTAGCGTTATTTTCTCCTTAAAATTCAATGTGTTGGGGTAATTAGAATTCCGGGAGACAAATTATTTCTTTGACACTAGTTAGAGATTTTAAAATATTTGAGATTGTTGTTGACCTACTAAGTGAGGTATATTTGGAGTGCCATAAAATTATGGATATGTAATCAAATTTGGTTAGAAATTTTACTCTGCACTTTAACATGTCAATAGTAGACATAATTTGGAATGAATAAAAACATTTTTTTGAAAAAATAATTTTAAAATTTAAGAAATTATATTGTTGTCAGTATATTGACTTCGGCATACTGTAACAAGAATTTTGATGGATTGTCTGTAATTATCAATGGAAATTGAAATTGTTTAGTATTTTCAATTTTAGTTTGATACGTCAGCAGTAATTAGTTTTGTGGTTTTAATAGACATTTTTTACATTTTAACTATACTTATTATAAGATATAAATGATACATGATTGGTTTATAAATATTTACTCTTAATTAATCATCAGATTTGTTCCACAATGAATTGAATTAGGATTAATCAATTATTCAATTTGTATTAAAGTTTTTTTCATTAACTGTTATGGATTTTCGAAGATTTTATATTAATGATAAATATCTTAAATTTTTTTATCAGCAATAAAAGAATAATATAAATAGAAATAATAAAATTATCCCAATTTATATACATACACAAAATAAAGATAAAATGAAAACAATAACGATATCCAGTAAAGTGATACATTTAGTATATTACTTTTGTGTAGATGATAAATATAATTAATTTGTAAGAATGCAACATTTTTTAGTGAATTATAACGATGATATCTTTAGCTTAAATTAAGAATAAGGTGATTAAGATTATAAGATATTTTATAAAAATTACGTCATAAGACAGGAGGATTTAAGGTATTAAAAGTATAAATTGTACCAATAATGAAAGATTCTGAAATATAAAAATAATTAATTAGTTTAATAATGCATGTAATTGGTATGAACATATGATTTATGTATTGAGTAGTTATAGTTTAAGCATGAGTTTGTTAAGTTCATACATGTATGTGTTATGTATTCTTATAATAGGATGTCATGATTATTTTTACCTTCCTTAATGTTTAAATTCAATAGTGTGATTTATTAAATATAATTCATTACTTCAAGTACAAATAGATTTAATGTATAATTGTACTTAATAGATATCTTAATGACTTGTCAAAATCATTATTCCACTGAAAATTTTAACTATTTGACATATTTACTGTCTAGTATGCATACCTGAATCTTAATTGGAATTATAAAGCAGTATCACTTTAGAATCCATTGTTTAATCATTTTATATTTATATTATATGTAATTTTATTTTGTTAGAAAGGTGGATACATTAAAATCTTACAATTTCATATATAATAACATTCACAACCAATATATTAAAAAGGAAAAACATTAAAATTAAAATACATGTAAAGAAAAAAATTATTAATTTTTTAAAATAAATATAAAAAACACTTATTAAAATTAGATACAAGTTAATTTTGTTTATTTTTATATTTTTATGAATGCGGTAATTATTAAATACTTAATAATTTCCTACATATGATTGATATTTATACATACAGTATGTATTTGTTTAAGTATAAAGTCAGTTTTAGTTTTTAATATATATATATATATATATATAT
>Ga0209700_108378_pt1 | contig 13303 bp, 11 predicted proteins | sample SiratroredBW_FD_187528 | JGI IMG/M metagenome (GOLD analysis project Ga0209700, IMG submission 187528) | Root nodule microbial communities of legume samples collected from California, USA - Siratro red BW (SPAdes) (version 2) | ecosystem: Host-associated > Plants > Roots > Nodule | place: USA... | reverse complement strand
GAACTCCAAAGAAATTGGCTCAACCAGTCAAAGAAAATTTAAAATTAAAGGGAAAATCTAAAGCTGAGATCAGAGTTGCTTTGTTAGAAGCTTTATCTGAATATATATATATATATATATATATATATAACATGAGGAAACTAATTCAAAACTATAGAAAATTCATTTTTTTTCGTAGATTTCTCGCTGTTAAAACTATGTAGGTAATATGTTTATAAAAATATTTCTCACAAAAATAATTTTTTGAGAATTTTTTCACTGTCTTATCTATAAAAAAATAAATATTCCGTGACTTTATTCATAAAAAACTACTCATGAATAAGGACGTAGGAAAATTTGCCGTATAACACATAAGTTTCTATAAAGATTTCTCAAAAAAATAAAAAGTGTAGGAAACATTTCCTTTGAGATCGTGAATCGTAAGAGGGCATCTCCCTGCACTTTCATGTTTTCTTTCTCCAACTCTAAAACTATTAGTTTACCTTTTTTTTTATCTCTATATCTCTTTTTCACATTTTCGTATTTTGAAGTTTATGATTCGTCTATAAGAATTCAAGAATGTGTAAACAATCATGTTTAATACTCCTACAAATTAGAAATATTTTTGTATATTTTAAAAAAAAATCATATTAGATTTCTTGAGTATCTAAACCAAAATAAAACTTTTTCAAATTAAATTTTAGATAAGACGTGTGGTCATGTGGAGAACATGTGACGACGACTCACAAGTGAGGTTTGAGCTTTTTGTTTTGAGGCTAAGCATGGCAAAAATTTACTGGAAATAAGCATTTCATACTAATACAGTTATATTATTCATTTATTTAGCATCATCTTTTCATTTTCTTTACCTCTCTCTTCATTGTAAAAGCAATAGTTTATACGTGCATAATATACTGTTTATCTTATATATGGCCTAAACAAAGTTAAGGAAGGTGGAAGCTCTTAAAATGATAATATTATTAATATCTTGATCAACGATATCATATAGTTCATAATTTTTTATATTTCAGTGCAATATTTACTTATATTTAAATAACATAAAGATAATTATGATCATCATCACGTGTAATATTTAATTTAATTCATTTATCCGATTTTCCATACGTAGGATTGGTTAGACATTAATTTTGATATTGCCAAAGGGTGTTGATTTTATTGCCATTTCATTTCTCAAGTCTGCTGAAGTTATTACTCATCTTAAAAGTTGCACCTTCTGGTCATACGTATGTACGGAACTTTAATTAAATATTTCTTTCTGAAACTATTTTCAACATTGACCAGAATACTTTTATATTTGTCATTTTTGTTATATTAAGTTTCTATTTTGTTATATTAAGGCACTAAAGTTTTTGTTTTGTGGCATGCATGTACGTGTATATATATACATTTTGTGTGAAAATGGTGAATAATATTATTAATATACTTTAATATTGTTAAAATGGTGAAAATGTTTTAAAAAGTTTTGATAACTATTACTCTAACTATGATTTGTTTTTATATAACACATTTATTTCTTTAATATACAAAAAATAGATTGGTTTTGTATTATATGTATGATATATGTTATAGTAATAAACGAGATTTGAAAGAAAGTTTTGTAAATTTGGTTGAACAGTTTGTCATTAAAATTTGTGAACAACAAACTTACTTGAATGAAAGGTAAACAAGAACAAAAGCAATACCAACCATCACAACATGAATGGAAATTACAAGAGAACAATGAAGACCAAAATCAAGATCAAGACAAATATGGACATCCTCACTACTCTAATTATTAGGCAAATAATTTTTATTTGGAACTTTTTACGTTGTTAGTATTTGATTAATATTTGTTTTCAATATTTGATGTGGATTATATGTTGTTTAACCGTTATATATGTATTATCACTACTTGATTTAATATTATATGTAGATTATCACTTCATTTTGAATTTAAATATGTTATCACTTGATTGTTAATGTGTGTTTAGAACTTGATTTTGGATTATGTGGATGCTCTTAGACTTTTATATTATGTCTTACAGGACAACAAACAAATTTAGAATATTTGCAAATTATTTTTTTGTAACAAAATTAGTTACTTACAGAATTACATACATACATACATACCGATTTATCTATGCATTTGAAAATTCTATTACGACCTTATTTACATATGGATTTTTTTAGTATGTAATTTATCTACAGAATTTTTCATATATAATTATGTAGATAACTACATTGCACATTACATATGGAAAAATTCCATAAATAAATTATATACGAAAAAAATTTGTATGTAATATACAATGCAGTTATCTATTTTTATAGATAAATTACTTTCAGAAAAATCCCATAGATAAAGTTTAGACGTCACATTTACATGCAGATTTTTTTCGTAAATAATCCGTTGATAATTACTATTTACATATATAATTTGAACATGATCTAAGAATTATTTTCATAAATAAAATTGATTTTTTTATTGCATATTAAGATAAGACAATACTTTCACAGCGGTGTGCATTTGCAAAATCCAATTTACATAAATTTTTTAAGAGTTGGTTTTTTACATATTTCTTTCCAAGAAAAATGCACACGCAAAAAACACGAGGCTAAGGTAAGAAAAATATCTACAAATCTTAACTTTACATGTATAGAAGAAATTTCAAACAATGTGATGTGCCACCTATAGTTAAACAATTTGCTACATTCATTTAAAATTATGTTGTCTTAGAAGTTGGCTTTTAGAACTATCATGACTTGACATAAATATGACAAGTGTTAAAGTTCTATTATTTCGAAAAATCTTTGAAATAATTGTAAACCAAAAAGATAAAAAAAGATAGAACAAAATTTAAGAAATTACGGATCTCTATAAAGAAATTTGATTTCTTATTTGATGCTCAATTTTTTTTTCCAAATAAATATTCATGCTCCCATATTATTACAAAAAAATATATAGAACACAATAACTAAAATAATTCAAGATACGAAGTTATATAAAAAAAATTATATTATTAAAAAATGATTTTAAATATAATTTATTTTCACAAAATTAGTTTATAAAATAAAGTTTATTCTTATTAGTAAAAAGTTTATAAAATAAAGTGTATTCTTATTATTAAAAAGTATCATTTCTAATCGAGATGGGATCTTTAACACTTATTAATATATTACAAAAAATCAAATATTTTTAACTCAATAATGTTAGTCTATAGAAAATTATCAATTATAATTTCTACACCTTTCATCTTAAAAATAAACATTTTTTCCGTACAAATTAATTTGGAGTACCAAATTAAGATAGAATGTTCCTTGCATATCTACAAATGTTTTGAGCCCTAGATCAATTATTGAAAAGTGAATCTTTTCCCTTCTAAACAAATCTAAAACAATAAATTTATGAGTTATCTTTTTGAATTCTTTTCTAGACTTATCATTACTAAATCATCTTTCAATAAAAGGTGGTCTTGTAATTGCTGGAGTTTTTCCTTTCTTGATTTTTGATCTCTTGTTACTTTTAGATTGTGATGAAGAGACCATTTAACTGAGTCTTGAGAGATAGACAGCATAGAAGCCAATGAAAGAGAATAGCTCACACAAGAATGGTTAATTCAAGCAAAAATAATTGTAATTCAAGCAAAAAGTCTTCTTGTTAAACCGCTATATAAGGTAAAATATGACCATTATATGCATTACATTGAGAAGCCAAAATGCACTGAATGTGGGGAATGTAGTCATTATAATAGATTATAGTGTTTTAAAATTGTAACATTAATAGATTAATAGGTTATGTTAATCAATTAAATTCATTCAACGGCTTTGTAGCAAAAAGAGATAATTGATTATCTTAATGTGATAATTAATTAAAATAGAGAAGAAATTCAATAACCATTATATAAAGAATTGATTACACCCAGTGATCAAAATAAAAAGGTTAAAATGACATATTTCACTGATATAATTCTTATTATAATTAATTAATATGTACAGAAAACAATTATAACCAAGACAAATAAGAAATTTTATTATATACTTATCACACACAAACATCTTCAATCATCACTTAACAAATTTAAACATAAGAAAGATGTTCACCTCACTATTTTTTATATTAATCCTTGTGAACTTCTTTGCTACAAAATAGAAAATTTCATCTCAGGTCTCCAAAACAAATTTGCGTCCTTTCATGTTAGTGGCGTATTTTTTACTTTTGGAAATCCAAATATACTTTCCTTTAGGTATTGCATTTTTTTCTAAAATAACATTTATTAACAGCATGTCATTTCTTCATACAACATAAGCAAGAGACTTGATATATAACTGATTTCTTTTTGAAATTGTTTGTTATTCTTACTAGTTGAAATCCTAATCCAGTTTTGTCATTACAGGTCTTTTTGAGAATTGTAGAGGACATCAAGATTATACTTTTGATTGTTAATCATGTTATTTCTCCTTCAAGATATTTATCTTTTCGTTCTAAAAATTTTGCAAGATTCATAATCTAAAAGCTTAACTTTCAACTTAGCATCACAATTGTAAGAGACTTTGTAAATCTTCTTAAGACCTTTCATGTATGCTTTTAAATTGAGATTTTTCTCTTCCAAATGTTTCAACTTGTTTTCTAGCCATTTATTCTCACTCTTTAATCTATTGTTTGAGAAAGTCAATCTTTTTGCTTCTTCATACATTTCATTTCATTAAATGCATCAAGAAGTTGGGCTTTATTAAAGTTGAGATGAATTAGAGTGAATTGCACTTTTTGCATCAAAACAATGATTAACTAGTAGACACAATTTTTCCTCCTCTCCATTATTGTTTGATAAACTTGATGAGGATGATGCTTGTCCTCCCAAGAAATGTAAGCATTTTTCTTCTTAAGTCCTTTCTTACTTTTCATGTTATAACATTGTTAAAATATAATAAAGGACATTCATGTTTAATATGACCTGGTTTGTCGCACTCACAACAAATGATGTTGAAGGATTTATCATTCTTCTTACTCTTGTTCTGCTATAGTCCTCTATTCTTGTTCTTATTCCTACAAAATTTCAAAAATTGCTTTACCTTCAAGTTCAAATTTTCACCATCTAAATTATCATCTTAATTTCTTGAATTTACCTTTAAGGTTATGCCTTTCTTCTTGATCCTAACTCTAACCTATGATCTCTTAGCTTCCCAAACAATATTGTTGTATCCATGATTGTTAGATTCCTTAACTCAACAATAGTTGTGACTTTTAGCTATCAAGACTTTTCAAGATTTTAATATTTAATTCTTCCATATCAAAAAATGCTTACCCAATGTCACAAGATGGTCCATTATATGAGTGAATATTTTTTGCATGTCGTAGATGCTTTCTTTAGGCAACTTTATAAGCATTTCATACTCTTGGATCAAAGTATTCTTTCTTTTCCTCTTGACTTCTTTAGTGCCCTCATGAGTCCTACTATATTTCCTTTGTAGTTCTGCATATGGAAATCATGTAAAACAGCTCCAAACTCAAAGTTGATGTTATGGTGTTTCTAGCATTCACATCATACTATGCTCTTCTTGCTTCATCTGTAGTCTTGAGAGAAAAATCTTTTTCTTCCATCATGTTATTAGTAACAATCATGGTAACAAATGGGCCATTATGAATAACATCTCAGATCCCTCTATCAATAGATTCCAAGAAAATTTGCATTCTAACTTTCAAAAAAGAATAATTTTTTCCACAAAACAATGAAGGCATGTTTATTGTAGCACCTTCCATAAAGGTTTGATTTTGAAAAGTCATTTGAATAATAATAATTTTGAAACTTTCTCCTAATAAATAATAAATTAATAATATTTTTTTTTTAAATATTGAATAGTTAAGGAATCCTAGAGACTTTCTAATTTTCTTTTTTTTTCTATTATTCCATCAAAGTGACATCTATCTTTATCTCCTTTTTTCATTTATCCGACTCTTTCATTGATTCTTCTATATTATTACTTCAATCTGGGTATTTGATTGTCATTAGTCCATTATCCAATTTGTTTCATCATTGTATACTATTATTGTGCATTTATGTGTGCCTCTATTTGAAGGCTTGAGCAGTAGATTGAGAAATTGATATTTGTGTTTGATTTTGCTTCTTTTGAGTACATCAATATTAAGTAAGAATAAATTATTATTAGAACTAGTTGTATTGTTACTCATAATTTTCTCTCTTGTCAATATTTCATTACTTGTTACACATTATGTTATCTTTTTTATTAATTTTTTTATTAAAAGATAGTTAATTTAAAAGTTTTAAACCTAAGAAAATAATAATCTCTCATTTTATTAACATAACAAATTAATAATTTTTCCACATGACTATACAAGCTATATTATTAAGCTTTTAAAATTCAAGGTCTCTACCATCATCTTCAATTGCAATATTGATGAATTTATCTCAAAATCATTTTATTTTTATTTGTTGTTTAATTAATCTTAAAGCAGATTCAAGAAAGAGTCTTAAAAGTTTGGAATTTATAAATTAAATGCAAACCCCAAAGGGTAGAAGAGTAGAACGTAGAAGGAGACTTGAAAATATGAATCAGACTATTATTCTAAACTTGAGAAAAAGAGAAGAATTGAGGTTCTAATTGATTCACAAAAAGGAACTATGAATAAATTTATAAAAATAAGTAAAAAAAGTGAATTAGAAAATATAAGTGAATACTCTTTGAATGAACAAGATAACAACATAGATATAGGTGAAAACAATAATAAAGAAATACTAAATAAAGATAATAATTCTGATTCGCAAACTCATGACAATGAGGAGGAAATTACAAGACTAAATGACTTTATTATTCAAAATATATATGATCCAAGTCGGTAGAAAAATATTGATACAAAATTGAGAGACTTATTAATAGAAAAAAAAAGTCATATTAGAGTAACTAATATATATTTTCAAATGATAAATACTCTAAGCACTTTTCTACATCAAATTATATTCAAAAATTGCTTGATGGAGAGAAGCATGAAAGAAAATGGCTAATTTATTCTAGAAATTTAGATAGAGTCTTTTGTTTTTTGTTGTAAATTGTTTAATGTTATTTGTTGTACAGGTAAACTAGCTAAAAAAGGTAGTAGAGATTGGAGAAATCTTTGTGTAAGTTAAAGAGACATGAAATAATTGATAAGCACATTACTAACATGAACACATGGATTGATTTGAAAATGAGATTGTAAAAAAAAATAAAACAAGATAAACAAGCTCAAGAACAAATAAATAGAGATAGAGAACACTAGAAAATGTATTGTTAAGAATTATTGCCATTATTAAAACCTTGGTAAAAGTAAATTAGTCTTTGGTGGAAAAAATGAAAATATCTATTAAGAAACTAGTGAAAACCTTTTAAGTTTGATATGAATAATTACAGAATTTGATCCAATTATGCAATAACATATTCATCGAATTAAAAATGATAAAATTCATAATCATTACCTTGGGCATAATATGCAAAATAAGTTGATAGATTTGTTAGCAAGTGATTCAAACAAAAATTTTGAAAAAAAAAAAGTATAGATTTGAAATACTATTCAATCATACTTGAGTGTACTCTAGATGTAAGTCATCTAGAACAAATGTATTTTGTATCACACTGTGTAGATCTTTCATCAACTCTAATTCAAATTAACGAGTATTTTATAAAATTTTTAAAAGTAGATGATACAAGTGAAAAATATTTTTTTAATGCTATTATAGATTAACTAAAAGTTGTTGGACTTGATATTAATGATCTTAGAAGACAAGAATATGATAATGGGTTTAATATGAAAGGAAAACATTGAAGGTGTGCAAAAAAATCTCTTGATGTTAATTCTAGAGTATTTGTATACTTCATGTGGTTATAATAGTCTAAAGTTAATGCGTTGTGATATAACTAACTCTTGTTTTAAAGCTACATCTTTCTTTGTGTTATAACATATATATACTTTATTTCTTCCTCTATAAAATAGTAGAAAATGTTACAAGATCATGTACATAACTTAACTCTTCAATTATTATCACAAGCACATTGAAAAAGTCGTGTTGAAAATGTGAAAGTTGTAAGATGTCAAACTTCACAAATGTGAATGTTTTTATTTAAATTAGTAGAAACTAGTGATTATTTTAAAATAAGAAGTGAAGCTAACTCTTTCTCAACTTAAGAACTTCAAAATTTTGAATTTTTGTTAAGCATTAACATTTTGAATGATATATATTATTTACAGTTAACTCGATTAGTAAAAATTTACAAAATAAAAAATATGTATATTAATATTAAACAATTAAAAAATCTTCTGTCATTTTTAAAAGATATAGAGAAAATTAATTTAAAAATATATTGATTTTTGTCAAAGAAATATAAAGCCTTATTTTCTTTTTTTATATTACCAAATTCCAAACTAGAGATTTGAATGATTTAAAAATATAAAGATATTTTTAGTTTTTATTTAATATTAAAAAAATTAAAATTAGTACGTTGTGCACTTTTGAAAGAAAAAAAAATTTAAACCTTAAAAATTCTTTAAATCATGATATTTTGTTTAATTTTGATAACTTAAATTATTAAATATCTTAAAAAATATTATAAGATTGCAAAACGATAAACTAATTAATATTTTTAATTATATAAAAAAATAATTTTTTATAAATATATATATATATATATATATATATATATATATATATATAATATAGAATAATATTGACAATTTCAAAATCATTTGTTTGTATTAAAAGAACTTTTTTAAAGCTTAAATTAATAAAATATTACTTAAAATAAACAATATCTCAATAAAAATTAAACAAATTAATTTTATTATTAAATAAAGTTAATTATAATAATTCAATAAATAAATTTATATCTCAAAAATTCAAAAATAAATTATAAAATCATCTCAATAATTATTTAAAATTGATTATTTTATGTATATTATAAATAAAAATTATCACATTTCAAAATAAATTTAAATAATTTAAAGTATATGAAGATATTTTTTATTTTTTTATATAATATTAAAAAATTAAAGTTAGTAGATTGTGAAATTTAAGAGAAAAAATACTTAAATTTTAAAAAATATTTGAAAGATGATTATATGTTAGATTTAGACGGTTTAAACTTATTTTCAAAATTAAATCAAATTATAAGACACAGATATTTTTAATTGTATAAAATTAAATAAATTCTTTTTAATATATATATATATATATATATATATATATATATATATATATATAATAGAATAATATTAATAATTTTAGATTAAGTTATTTTAATTGAAAAAAAATAAAACTTAAATTAATAAAATCTTTGTTTAACATATCAATATCTTAACAAAAATTAAATAAATTAACTTTCTTATCAAATTGATATATTAAATTAGTTATAATAATTTAATAAATAAATTTATATTTTAACAAATTCAAAAAATATTTTTAAATAAAAAATATCATAATTTTCATAAATTGTTTTATTAATTGAAAAAAAGACCTAATTTGGTGTATCCTAGTTTCTCTTTAGTTCTTCCTTCTTCTGATTTGGGAATCGCAGAAGAAGCACTTCGATTCTTCACTCTTCCTTCTTCTCATTTTGTGAATCGCAGAAGCAATAAACCGTTCGATTTTGCAAAGCATGGCCGCTACAGAGTTGCCCAACATCAAAAAATGGATTGTGATGTATCCTGTTTACATCAACGCCAAGAAAACGATGGCCGAAGGAAGACGCATCGCGGTCGCCAAAGCTTGCGAAAACCCTACTTGTGTCGAAATCGGCGATTGCTGTAGCTATCTCAAGCTTCCTTTTGCAATTGAGGTTCGTCAATTCTGGATTTTTCACTCATCTCTGTTTAACCACTGCGAATTTTATTGATACATGGAAAATTGCAGATTGACAAGGCCTACCCTCGTGATTTCATGCAAAGGGGGCGCGTGAGGGTGTTGCTGAAGAAGGAGGATGGGACACTGCATAATCCCTCCATCTCCTCCAGTAAGATTTAATTTTTCATCACTTCACTCACTCTGTTTTGATCTTTGATCATTTTCATCTTAACTGTTGTTGACACTAGCAATGACATGAAAACTGTACTTGCTAGATTTTTTAGGGCAAAAGCCATTTACAAAATGTGAACTATCTCAACAAGTTTCAACCTTGCAAAAGGGATCACCCATCTCTTTAGAATTCCCAATTATTAGATTCTACTCACCCCAGATACCAAGCTAAATTTTCTGCATAGCATAGAAAATTCTGCAGACCGGATTAACAATTAAAAATCATTTTGTCAAACAAAGGGTCTAACTTACCAGCCCAATGCAATGGTGATCAAACTGTTCCACACAGTTATTAGAAATTGGGCTGTGAGAACATTGAGGAGGTCTGTAGAGCATGCAAGTATAACAATACTTGAATGTAACTCAACCTCCTTAATGCAAGGCAACTGCAATTGAGGAGTTTGATCAGCCCAACAATACACTACCTTCAAAACCATATGGCTCTGGAGGATGTGCATTGCATGGAATTATGCCAGGGTTTTGGTCAGGTGTTAACAAGAGAAGAACTAACACCTGAAAAAGATTATAGCATCAGCACACTATAAAAAAGAATATACTTCAGTGCTCATAGTGTGTAGGCCTGTTAAGAAAAACTATAAACTGTGAACTAAACCATAACTGAACTGCATTCAACCACCATTAATAATTGAACTATTACAAACAAAACTATTCTTAATTTTTTTTTTCAAAACAGTGCACTAACTGAACATATGTGATAGTCTAATTTGGCGAATTTAATTAACTGAACTACTTGATCACTAGCGCAAATGTTTGGTAGGGATCATTACTTGGACCCCATTATTGTGTTTCTTTCCTCATGTTGTCTGCACCAACACTATTTTTTTATTTATTTTTTTGTTTGCATAATGAACATCTCATGGAATCGATGTAATAAATATAAAAAAAAAGAATATATCATTTAATCATAATCTATGTTCATTCATCTTGATATGTATTCAATGTCTTCACGTCCTTAAGTATGATGACTAGCATTATGAACTGTTAGCTCTTGCTTATATTAGAACTGCATAAATATATTCACCTCAAAGCATTAAAATTTGATAGGTAGTTTCAATTTTTGTTCACTTTATTTTATATGTTGTAGAGGTCAGTGATAAAAACAATGTTTAAATAAGGTTTTGGTGACTCCAAAATTGACCCTGTATTGAAATTGATACCTTCAAAATTTTTAGTGTTTTTTATACCGAACATTTCATAAATATAGTTACTCTTGGATTACAGTGTTGACATCTAATCATCCTAGTCTGATATTATCAGGTATGCTGACATACCTAACACTGTCAAAATGAGCATGTCAGCACTGTTAATTCAAAAAGACCATGAATGATGTGGTGTTTGTGATGACTAATTCAAGATTTAACAAGAAGGATGTTAGAAAGAATGACTTTAACATTGATAATCTTGCATTTGTTGATGATTGGGTTATGGAGGAGAATGAAGTAAAATTCGGAGTTGGATGCTTCAAATGAAGTCATCTTAGCTGAAGTTGGAGAAGATGTTAGTGGAGTTGCACCTATAGATGATTTGGATGTTACTCCAATCGCTTAAAATGGTATAGGCTAGGCTGAGGATATGGGATTAATGAAGATGAAGATCATGTGGAGGGGGATGACTATCCTGATTTTTATATGAATGATTTCCTTGGATAGTTTGTTTGTGTTAAATAATTATGAATTTGTTAGTTATTGTGAGTAATTTTATGACATGTGATCCTATTTTAAGTTGTGCTATGTATGGGATCTTAATATTTGTGATTTACTTTCTTATACTCAACTCTTACTAGTTGAGTTTCGAACTTTGGTCCTACTACGATTCTTTAGTTTGACAGTATTGAGTTCATGAGTTGGCTGAAGTCAAAAGGAATCACAGAATAAATATGGGAGGAGGTAATGAGTGATAGAAAGGCAGGAAAAGAGTTTGCTACGTAGTTGGGCAGAAAATTCTTCTCTAAGTTGAGGCAGAAAAATTCTTCTGAGTTGAGGAGCCCTAGGCTCTGGTTTAAGTCTATTTCATATTCTCAGTTTCCTTTCCAATCTCTGTTAACTGCTATTGCTGCTTCATTTCTGGTTTTACTGTTTTTGGATGATGATATCTTTTTGGTTGTAAACATCGTCAAATTGATGAGAAAATGACTGTTGAAAATCTTATGTTTTCATTTTTGGCGTGTTTGTTTTGCAGGAAAGCAACTAATGTTAAAGGTTGCAGAGATGGTGCCTAGGCATCATGGAAGGACCAAGAAGCAAGAGACTGCATCAACATCAACTACTGGACCTTCCAACAAATCTGGAAAGGGTGGGAAAAAGAGGAGATAATTTGTGTTTGAAACATTGTAATACATGTTTGAGTGTCTTGTCAGATTTTGTATAACGTGACCAATTACCCGGCTAAGTTATAAAACTTCTAACCGAACATCTATCTGTTTAAAATATTGTTATGACTTGTATTTAAATTACTTAAGATTATATTTTGAATATTATGTTTGAATATCTATTTATATTTTTGAGCTAATAGTAAATTTTGATCTTTTACTATTTAATTTATAAATTAAGTAAAACAAATTATGATCGCAATAAAATCACTTTGTTTATAAGTGAGAGTATCATAAGAAACATTAAAATTATGAACACAATCAGGAGATCACCTGATTCATCACCACTCATTTGGATGGATAGTAAAGTAAGTGACGAATGTATTTGGATTCACTGATTTATGATTATTTGAGGGGGTGGAAAGGGAGGAGGTCGTGGTAAAGGATCCTTGCAGTGGTGTGAAGAATAGAGGAGAAATTCAGTTCACATACCAAAATAGTCTTTATCTATCCTTTCCACTGCACAAGCTTACAATTATCAAAATAGTCTCTATCTTTTTTACTGTGGTGCACATTGGTAGAGCTAAGGAACCGTTTGATCCTGTGTTTGAATTTGCTATTAAAACGGAATGAATGCTTTAGGTTGACTCCTTAAAGGTCTTCTCTGAATGCGTGGAAGTGGGTCCTCTGAATCCATTAATGTTGGTGGAAGGTGGCCAGATGGAACAATTCTGCATAATAGCCTTACTTGTAACATGAACTGCAACAATCCAAATAAAATTGTGCATGTTTGGTTCAACCTACTTTTATATTTATTTTTATATATAAATCTATCCAAAAAATCTCTCTTTTAATATTTCCCCAACTACTCCTATTTTTATAGGTTTATTACAACTTTTGCATTGAAATTGTTCTCTTCTTTTTTTTTTTTTTTTTT
>Ga0209700_108376_pt1 | contig 13308 bp, 7 predicted proteins | sample SiratroredBW_FD_187528 | JGI IMG/M metagenome (GOLD analysis project Ga0209700, IMG submission 187528) | Root nodule microbial communities of legume samples collected from California, USA - Siratro red BW (SPAdes) (version 2) | ecosystem: Host-associated > Plants > Roots > Nodule | place: USA... | reverse complement strand
TTTTTTTTTGACAAAAACACAACTTTATAGTTTCTGACCTTAAAAGAAAACAATTTAGACTATATGAGAAAAAGAAATGCATGCATGCAATGCAATGAAGAAAAGCCTAAGCTAATCTTCATATGTCATGATGAAGATAATGGATGCTTTGTATGAGAAAAAATTAATGCAATAGATAAAAATATTTTTATTATTAATTTTAAAAAAAAAATATGGGGTAAAGGATAGAGAAGCGCAATATATCTCCCTTTGTGTCCTAAACAAAATTGGCAGCATAACACCTAGGGTTCTAAGGTCTTTAGATGCATCCTCACAAGGTAAGTTCCCTAATCCCTAAAGGTATAAAGGCCACCAGAGCTATGACCCTCATTACCACCTTATCCAAAGCTGTCGGATACCAACTAGCTTATGAACAGGCGATAAGAGAACAAACTCTGGCTGGGATTCTCATGAAAATCGAAGTAGGAAGTACATCCATTTTAGTATCACTAAATCCCTCTAATTCTAATCTTTTTCAGATCCGGGGTTTTAGGATCCCACTCATGATATATGCATAAAAGTGTGTGTGTGAAGGGAGAATCATGCACCCAACTCCCCACCTGCAAAACAATCAGAAAAGTTCCCAGGCAGATATAGCATGTCGTCTACCCTAGGGTTCAATATTCCAGCAATGATAAGAAGCAACATATATACAGAAGAAAAGAGACATATATACAAAAGAAAGGGAAAATAAACTTTCAGAAGACCACACTTATTTTACTTATTTAATCAAATTGGCCTGACTCTCAAACAATCCCTAGTGGAGTCGCCATCTGTCGCAACCGGGGTCACGACGGGGACGGCGAACAAAATTATTTTTTTAATAAAACAGAGGAGTCACCATCATAATTTATTAACGAAAAACTATGAAAAACCAAAAACAGGATAAGGCAAGTTCACAAAATCGGATTTAGAGTCCGGGAGTCGGTTACGTGTGGGGAAGGTATTAGCACCCCACAACGCCCGTCCTAAGACGGTACCTTTAATTAAATAAGTAACCTGAGTGTAAATTTTTAAAAACATTTATTTTCCCAAGAAAGAGATTAAGCTAAAACAAACAAAATATTTTTTTTATTTTAGGGAGCCCGACAAGGTTTGACCTTGCTCGTACGTATCTCCATCAGGGATGAAGAATCAGGGTTACGTAGTTCTTTGAGAAAATTCGGTTGTTGAAATGTTCAATATTTTTTTAGTTTTGAAAATTTTATATATTTTTTATTTTGAATGTTTTTTATAGTAAATTTCAAATTTGGATACCGTAGACGCGTGCGGTCCTTTGGTATTCCAGACAAAACTTCAAATTTGGGTATCGTAGACGCGTGCGGTCTTTTGGTATTCCAAACAAAGTTAAAACTTTCCGAATTAAACTCTTGTACGGTGCGAACGACCATTTTAAGAATTCAATCGAGTCATCATAACTTTTCAAATCAAAATTTGGATAGTTAGAAATTAAACATTTTTTTTTAAAAAAAAAGAAAAAAAACACAATATGTCAAAACTTTTATTTTCTTTATATTTTTTTTATAAAAAGAACTAAAGGGGTATTTATGGAAACAAAAAGAATTATGGGTGTAGGTCTAAATATATGGGGTTGCAGGGAGCAATTTAATGGTTTGCGAAGAACAAATACTGATAGGCATTTCAATTTATTCTGGAAGAATGTAACAACAAAGTTAAGGTGGCTTAGTTGGTCTAAGGCGCCAGTATATGTACTATATGTGTCTTTTTTGTCCTCCCTATCTCTAGTATATGTATGTTTGCAGTCCCCCCTCATCATGGTTCTCCATCCTTTTATTAAAGTCTCTCTCTTTTTCCATTTTTTATGTTTTTTCCATTATATATTTTTTTATTATTTATTTAAACATTAACAGACAAATCTAAACTACTCTATTTTTTATTTTATTTATTTAAACAAAACAGTTTTTTTTATATATTTATTTTAAAACTTGCAAATCAAGTATAGAAGTAGTTATTTTTATTGTTATATTTGTTTTTATTATTTTTTATTTATTATTTATTTATTAATTTTCAGATGCTGTTGTTTTAAATTAAGATATTTTTGTTATTTTCTTGTTATTTTCGTTTTTTATTATTAATTATTTATTTTATTATTTTTTTGGGAAAAAATCATTTTTTATTTTTATTAATGGAAAAATTCAAATTTATTATTTATATTTTGTTTTTTTATTGTTATTATTATTTTTCAAGAAAACTTAAACTAATAAATAGTTTTTATGTTATTATTATTTTTTTTTTAAATTTATTTTTATCATCATACTTTAATTTAAAAAAATTATCCGGACAAAATCGGGTGTTGACAAAAGTAAATTAAGACTTTATATTTGTAATGAAGATGATTTAAAATGAATGTAGTATGAAAGAACTATTTATTTATTTTAAAGAAATAAATTTTATTTTTGATATTTTATTCATTCTAAAATTAATCATATTTAATGTTTTTCATGTATTTTTTTTAAATATGTTTATTAAAATATTAGAACTCTTCATAATATATTTCCAATATCTATAATTATTAAAATCCTAATAGAATATGTAATTTTTTTTTAAATAAATGTAAAACATGAAACAATAAAGGCTTACACAATTGTAATGTATACATTATAATATTTTCATAGTAAATAATAAACCTTACTATATAAGTTATAACTAAGCCTCATATCATAATTAACTACTCTATTAACTATAATCATAACTCATGTGGAATGTTCAGTTATTATATCATTTATAACTTTAATAGTTCTAATAATTACTCTTTTTAAGATATTTACTTGTAGTTAATCTTACTATCATCTATGATTTTAGAAGTAAGTTATTATTCTGAATTTGTTTAAACTTAATATTTTGCTAATAGGAGTTTTAGACTGCAAATTTGACACATTTGTGACTTAAGTGTATTTACTAGAGAAAATATGTAATATCATTATGTTTATTTTAAGGTAATGAAAATTATAATAATCCATTACATTAAAAACAAAACGCATTAGGTGATCTGAAATTAAAAAAATATATTAAAAGATATGTTATTATAATGTTAATTATGTAACCCTTTTTGTTTCACTGTTTAGCCACAGTGGGTCCACTAGGAATGATGACACATAAACATCTATTATCATCATCTTCATGATGAGATCATAATTCCAGAGGGAACCCTCATCTTTTTCTCACTCTTCTCCTTTACCAATTCAATGGTCAACCATGAAAAATATCCACTTTTTCTTCTCAACTCAACAGAAAACACAAACAAACCACATGACTATCATAAATAAACTGGTAAAATCATAGTAATTTTTTTATTCTTAATATAAATAATTGGTCATAATAAATTTTAGGATTTTTGTAGAATTAGTTGTGGTATTGACCGAGTATCATTTTTATTTTAAAATAATATAGTTGCTATTAAATTAAAATTAACATTTTACAAGAAATATTATTTAAAAAAATTAGAACCTGTATTTTTATTTTAATAATCAAACTAAGATTATTTATCAAATTAATTGTTCCTTTAACTAAAAAATAAGATCCATAATAACTAATATTACTTATTTTTTCTTATAAATATATTTATTTTTCATATCTTTTAAAATTAAATTATTTTAAAATATGTGCATGTGTGTACAAAATCTTTTTATTGATAATACATGTTTATTAAACTCTTTAAATATAAACATATACTTAAAATTAAGAGAAATGTGCTAAAAATAGTACATTTTATTTATATTAATAGTTGAAAATTAATTCTATTACAATACACTTTTTTAATCAATGTATAAATTTAATATCTTATTTTCTGAATAAAAAAAAGAAATACACATTTTAAAACAATTATTATAAAAAATAATAAATTGGATATAAATAGTAGCCGATGATCAATCAAATGGATACAAAATATCTGAACTTGCATTGCAACTAAAACTAAAACCATAAAATTAATGTTGCAAATCTTAAATTTCCCTTACCTTGTGCAATAAATGAATTTCCCAACCCCAAGAAACAACACTTGCATGCATCATTATCATCTTTTTACAGGACAACACAACACAACCATGGTTAAAAAGCAACCTCATTTTCACATTTTCATGGTATATTTAGGTACCTAAACTTTGAAATCCATCTTATGACAAGGTTGCTTTGTAGTACTAGCACCACCCATGTCATGTGATGATTGAACCAATTTGGCTCTCTGACACATCTCATCATATTGTGCCCATTTACTCTTTCTCAACTTTCTCTTTCACTCCCCTCTCCTCTAGTATCTATCTCCTATATCTCTCTCTTTCTCTTTCTATATCTATATATATATATATATATATTTGCACACACTTCTGTGTTCTGTGCTTTTACTGTTCTCCAAAAAGCTTCCCTCACTGTCATCAAAGCCTACCCCATTTGCTAATCTCTTCTTCATAGTCCAAAATCAAACAAAAGTCCTTCACTTTGACACAACAATGGGTGAAAAAGACGATGGGTTGGGATTAAGGTTGAGTTTGAAATGGGGAGAAAATGATGATGATGATAATAACATGAATCAACAACACCCTTTCAACATGCACAAACCTCCTCAATCTGTTCCAAACCAAAGGCCTTCTTCTTTCAATGATTTGTTCCCTTTCCATGGTAAAGTTATTAATCATAATCTCTCCATTCTTTCAATTCATTTCTTCATTTTTTTTCCATGACTTCTAGATTCCTCCAAATGTTTATTGTTTTTTTTTTGTTTTGTTTTAAAAAAGGTTTCTTTTTCTTCTTTCATTTGCATGCGGCGCTGGAACAAGAAACTCATCTTCATGCGCCGAAGAACACTCACCCTTTGATTTTTTGTTTCATATTTTAGCCGAAGATCATGCAATGAGAAAGAGGGTGTTTTTGTTTTTGCTTTTATATTTAATTTATGTGTTAAAGTAAGCTTTTTGCCATTACTCAGGTGGGTCTCATGCGACCAATCGGAGCTTAGAGCCGCCGCCGTTTTTCTTCGGAATAGATGTTAACTTGCCGCCGCCACCACCGTCAGTGGGACCATGCCACGAGGAGAACGGTGTGTCTTCGCCGAACAGCGCAGTATCAAGCATAAGTGGGAAGAGGATTGAAAGAGAGGAAAATGAGAGAGGGTCGTGTTCGCATGGTGGAAGTGAAGATGATGATGGTGGAGGGTGTGGTGGTGAAGGCGATGGGGAGACGGCGAGGAAGAAACTGCGGTTGTCGAAGGAACAGGCCTTGGTGCTGGAAGAAACGTTCAAGGAACACAGCACTCTGAATCCGGTGAGTCAAAGATAATGAAGTTTTTATAATTTCAATAACTACAAAATTTAGATATACTGTTTCTTTAAGTGATTTTGGTGTTGTTTGATTTGGAATTCGAGTTTATGCAATGTGCTATAGAAAAGAGGATTTTGTGCAAATAGATTTTTGACCGAATAATTGTGGTTACTGTCATTTCGGCTGAAATTGTGGTCAAAAGTGACAAGATTATGAACACCTTGAGGCTGAAATTACGGTGGCGTGACATAGAACACCAAATGCATTACATTACGGCCAAAATGGTAGTCTCAGTGATGCAAAATGAAACATCTTTTTGCTGAAATTAAGATATAGTGACATGAAACTAATCACCTTGCAGCCGGAAAGGTGACACAAAACCAAAAACCTTTCAGCAGAAATAGTGGTTATGCTGACATAAAACCTTTGCAGCCATTGTGGCTGAAATTGTGGTTGCAACTTTGCATAAATTCTTCAAATAAACAAAGAACAACTCTTATTTTCGCATACATTTACTTCTTAATATAAAGTAAATTGATTCTAAAGTTATTGAGAGAAGTGATTGGATTTGTAAAATCAGTTGCTAAATCAAACTTTGTTTATAATTTCAGGACAGGATATTCTAAGTTATATTTTTTCAATAGTAGTTTTCATTTGTGTTGGAAGTATGATTCAATGTTGACATTTAGTCTTAAAATTATTTTTGTTATTTGTAGAAACAAAAGCAGGCTTTGGCAAAGCAGTTGAATCTGAGTACTAGACAGGTTGAGGTGTGGTTTCAGAACAGAAGAGCAAGGTGAGGATTCTCATCCAAGGGGCATTATTATGATCACTGAATGATAAACATTGCGTTGTGGCATTGTTTATTGTCACTATTTAAACAAGTTTCTGTAACATGTATGCCCCACTGTGTTGTTGTCTGTTTAGAAGGATTTGTTGTTTCACATCAATGCCATTCTTCTTTGACTAACAGTAACTTCAAGACAACTCCAACATTCATAATGAAGTTTGACCAATTTGAGAGTGATCAATAACACAACATTTGTGAGACATGAAAAGATATTAATCTTTTTTAAATAAAACTCAGGCATGTTTAAATAACTTACATGTGTATGCTTGGACCCACAGCACTGACAAGCATGTAGAAATTTGGCGATGATCAATTTTGAAGTCAAATTTTGGAATCTTTGGTGTTTATTTGAGTGCATTAATCTTTTCATGGAACTACACAATTTTCCAATTTTGCAATGATAAACTAATAAAGTGATATAAACTAGTAAACTAAGGTGTGATTGGCAATGAAAATTGATTTGGCTTTATTGCTCTGTGTGTCATGTCACGTGTTACTTTGTCTTGCATTGTGTCATGAAAGAAGGGAAAGTGATGCCACTGCTTTTGGTTTAATAGGACCAAGCTGAAGCAGACTGAAGTGGATTGTGAATACTTAAAGAGGTGCTGTGAGAATCTTACTGAGGACAATAGGAGGTTACGGAAGGAAGTGCAAGAGCTAAGAGCATTGAAGTTTTCCCCACAGCTCTACATGCACACCAACCCTCCAACCACTCTTACAATGTGCCCTTCCTGTGAGCGTGTTGCTGTCTCATCTGCATCCTCCTCCTCATCAGCCACCCTGCCTTCTGTGCCGCCGCCTCCGGCCAATCACAACCCATTAGGCCCTACCATCCAGCGGCCGGTGCCGGTCAACCCTTGGGCAGCAATGTCAATTCAACGCCGTTCCCTGCCGTAATTGATAATTACTCCTGGCTGTGGTGGTAGGCTAAAAGATCAGGATGGAAATGAAGACATTTTTAGGTGGTAGACAGAAATGAATCAACAGAATAGTTATGTTAGATGTTGGTTGGTTACTTACTAGGTCTTGAGGTTGGAAAATTCTATTTGCTCCCTTATTTTTCTGTTACACTTTACTTTTTTACTTATAATCCAAAAATTAATTTCTAGAATGGACAATACTATTCCAGAAATTACTCTTTGGATTGTATAAATACAATTCTGAAAATACATTCCAGAAACTAATCTTCAGAATGTGAAAAAAAGTGGGGATTGTGAAAAGAAAAAGGGGAGACAAATGGAATCATCATGGATTTGGTTATGAACTCTTTTTGTCTAGGCTTATTTTATTTTGAGCCTGGATAGAACATGATTCAGTGCACTTTAGGATTTGTAAAGTTTGGATATGTTAAAGTAGTTAGTGTTTTCATATGCTGAATAGTTTTGTTAACCTTGGAAGGATGGAAAAGGAAATTGGAATAATGTGTTTTATTTTATTTGTTCCTTTTCATAGGATTTGTGATGCCATATGGTGAGATGAGAGGTGGAATTTTGTGCAAGGTAGGGGAAGGTGACAGAATCAAAGGGATTCCCATGAAGGGGGATAATGAGGGTGGTCTCAATTATAAATGATTTTCTCGATCTTTTGCTCTGATTCCCATCTTTTTTGGTCTAATATGCTTGGGACATGGGGTTGGGTGAGTCAGATTGTGGGACTCAACTTTGGCACTTTGTGGACACTTCATTCTCCTTAAGATGTGGATTTCCAATACCCTTTTTCAAGAAGTGAACAACAAACACCAAAGGTAAAAAAATGTGTTTGTTGTTACGCACTAGTGACTGGTGACAGAGCTTGTATCATCATCACGAGTGTATGTGTCAAAATTTTTCAAAGGGAAGTAACTAGCAAGCATGATTAAAGGTAGCATCATGGGCCACATCATGTCCATGACTACAACTTTTATGTTGTAACTTTGGCCAATGCTGTTTTTGAGTGTTTCCCTTTTGGATTTGACTTTGATTTTTGGTCTTAATATCAAATTTGCACACAAAGAATTTGTCTATGTAGGTGGTGCTGTGTGAAATTTGATCCACTAACAACCCTTTAACTATTTTTTCCACTTTCATTTCTTGTTTCCTATCAAAGATAATATTATCTCACATATAGTAACATAAAACCTATTTAGCAGTTGCCACGTGCTGATGTTCAGTGTAATGTGAGTTCACTTTTTTCCACTTTCTTTACTTTCTTTTTCTGCTGAGGTCATACAATTCTTTAAGCATTCAAAGCACTGACAACCCTCTTTAGTGTGTGTTCTAGACATCTTAAATTATTTGATAATAGATTATAATTAGAATAATTATAATGAGTTTTTATTTGTGTAACTTTGTTGATAACCAAGTTTAAGCTGATAAGTTGTTTTAGTGTTTTTGAAAAGATGATTATACATAGTAAATCACCAAAAGAGGACATGTAGTTGATTATGGTTGCAATCTATTATTTAAATACATGTATAATTTGGAGATTACACTCTTTAAAAGTAAAATAAAAATTGTCCCCTGGACTCTGTAGAAGCAACAAAATAAATATTTTTTTAGAAAGAAAAACTATTTTTGAATTAAAAGTGATGGAGGTGAAATGGAGAAAATCAATCTTTTCCCGAAACTCCCTCCACTGTGAGAAAAGGGGTTCTAAGTGTAATTAATATAGTCTTTTTTATTACCACATATAAGCTGAGATTAAGTATTTAAAAAAAAATATTTTGGAATGTAAGCAAAATCAAAGAATGATGTTGTCAACTTACAAAATCACTTAAATAAAGGTTAACAAAATAAAAACATTATCATTATAAATATAAATAATATCAGTATGCAAATTCCGGTGAAAGTCCAAATCAAACTATATAAAAGAAAAACTTCAGCATTGATAGATCTGTACCACCCTATCTATATTGGAAAATTTAGCAAAACACTTTTTAAAAATACACTCTTTATGATCTTTCTATTGGGTAAAATTCATGAATCTCACTAAATGTGTAAGTTATATATATATTTTTTTTCATTTTTGTGCATTTCACTCTTGAATTAATGAGATTCTCACACATTTTAGCCAATAAAAAAATGTGTTAAGGGTCTTAGCATGAAGTTAATGACGTTCACAAACATTTTTCTGGAACTAGGTACATATTTAGATAATACAGGGTTATGAAGGAAAAAGTTGGCCAATGACTTCAAAATTCATTTTAAAGTTCAACTTATGGTATGAGTTTAATTTTTGCACCATATCTCATTCTGTTTGAAAGAATGTTTTACAATCAAAATGTGTTGAAGTTCTCCAAAAGTAATTCAAAACTCTATAGGTCAGGAGAAAGTGTGTTCCGTGAGAATGGTAGAGGTAAGTCATGAAGTTAGAAGCTCCTCTAAAAGTATCTTTGATGTTTCAGATTTTTCAATGAGCATTGAAAAGGTAAAAATCATATTACTTTGAATCCAACAATTCAAGATATATATTTCCCTGATACTTCACTACATTGACTGCTGTAGTCTTGCATGGGCAAAAGAAAGATAAAAACACGAAAGAGAAAGAACAAAAAGTTCAGATATTAAGGTAGTTCGGAAATCAAACTGTATTTACAGTATCAGTCAGGAAACGTAGGATGCAACCAAGTCCTGCTTTCTCTGTCAATTTTTCATGAATCCGAAGACATTGATCACATGTGGGACGATCTCCGGTAGCTAAGCCTCTATACAAGTACCTAAGGCAGATAATCTCTTAGACAGAAAATGGTGCAAGAATATCATTAGTTATCTACAACTTACAATCATATTGTTAAATACCAGTAGTTATCTATTTACAGTTAACTATGATATTGTTAAAAGAAAGACTCATTTAATGCCTTAACTTTCTTAAAAATCTGAAAGAACAGAAGAAAGTGTTGTTTCAAAGAATTTCTGCCGTGGGAATATCTTAGGTGGAGTTCTTTTTGCTAAACAAGTGGTAGAGGACCTTAGGTATTGGAAAGGGAGAGATTTAGTTACCTTTGAGGTAACAGTTCATGAACCTAGAAGCTAGAAATTGGTTTCAAGAAAAGAGAACCGTGGCAGGTTGCAGTGCTGAACCTATTGCCCTTTATGTTCACTGGTGATGAATGTCTTCAGTCATTAACTAATGAGAGGTTGGAAGTGAGGTTCTGTTAAAGGTCTTTTGGTGTGGAACTAGAGGAGGGTGATGTTTTAAAAACCAGACAGGTGTTAAAGTTCTCAGTTGGATCAGTTGAATCGACAGATTCAGTCTGGTTTTAAAACAGTGGATAGAGGCATCCCCTTGTGGTCTGCAGACAGACATACTATTTTTCCTCTAGAAAACAGATATTTTCAGAAATCTTGTGTTTTGATGTAGGTTTCAAACTTTACAGGTAGTTCATGATCTGCATATTAGTATGGCTAAAAGCAGTCTGATATGCAGACTACTGTTGATTGAGATTCTAAAATGACCTCTGGAATATCCCTTAAGGAAAGAGATTTTTGGACATGGTCAACTAGTTTTAAAATTGTTTTCTTTTCTCTACTTGTTATATAGGTTTTGGGCAGAGATACAAAAGGATAGTTATGTGTTTTGGCTTTTTGAAAAAAAAAATAATTATCAGGTCTGAACACTGGGCACTAGAATACTTGAAATAAAAGAACACTTCTTGAGTCATTCAATACTTAGTGCGTCATAGGATTTGGTATATGGTGTAGAAGAATGAGGTTGTAATGGATGCTTTACATAAATTAGATTCCTGAGGGGATAGCTATAGCATACTAATATAAAATGGAAAAACTCTACGAGTTTGTGTGACTGACTTTAACTACAAGAGTATTTCTACCTGAAATCTTAGAAAATCACAAATGAATTTGCAAGAAATCTGGAGTTTGCTTCAATGAGGGTTGACAAAAAAACTGTTTACGAGTGAAAGTGATGTTGAATGGATACAACAATCCTGTCATGTTGACAAAATTATCAATGAGGGATCCTAAAATTGTGAGTTTTAACATGGACCTCATGCATAACCAATGAAAAAGAATTTTATAGTAAAAATCTCCTCTAATCTGTGGTTGTATTAATATATACAGCGAAGCACAGATTGCAGTCTGATAAATCCGGAATAACATTAACACAGATTTTGAAATACACATTTGGCATAGAGTACACAGTCTTAAATTCAAATTTATATTGGATTGATTAATTAAAGGTGTAAATGCATTTGAAAGTTTATGTCCAGGACTTGAGGCCTAACTATTGTCTCACTACACACAGGGTTTGTAAGAGATTTGACACCCAGACAAAGAAAATAGAGGAACATGATATCACAGATACACCAAATTCATTCATCAAATTAATCTTTCGGAAGTTATTATAAACATATAACAAGCACCTGAGAACTAACGAGAGATTTAAAGTGTCTTACTACAAGTTATTATAAGATAATTTTGTTAAAGAATTGTGTGCAGAGTCCAGCTAAGATCCTGTAACTTAGTTGTTATGAGTTAATGTATCAACTATAACTGAAGTGTGAGAGAAGGGGGAAAATGATGGACGGCAGAAATGAAAGGGATATGAAAAGGGTGAGCTAGTTATCATTCTATGAAATGACTAAGGAATTACTTACAGAAATTCTAGAATTCACCAAGAAGCAAGGAAAGTTCTACTACAATATACGTACAAAGTGCTAATGTTTATTAGAGTCCATATTCCAATATCTAGCTGTAAGTGTTCTAGTGCAACACATATCATGCAGGGTGGAACACAGGCCAAACTACAATGATCATTAACTATAAACCTCAGAACCTTAACATCATCCAAGCAATTTTGTACTAAAAGAATGACAAGCTAGCCAAATTAGAACTAAAAAGTAGAAATAAATTCAAGCAAGATATACTTCACCACTCACTTCATTAGGATATCATAGTACTCAGGATCCAATGAAGAAAGCATCCCATCCACATCTTTTATAGACATTATGGCTCTATGCACCACAATCCAATGTGCTGACTGCCAAAAAACAAAGAAAAGATAAAAGCACATTAAAATATGCCGTGATTTCAAGTTTCAACATATTACAAAAGTTCCATTAGAATTGTACATGTAATAAAAAGGGTAGTCTTTACAGGTTGTTACTCAGCAATCAAAATCAAAGGTATGCTTAAATATTTAAACATCAAACTCTAAAATGTAAAAAGGAAAACACAAAAAGAAATCCAAAATACATGAAAAATATGGTATGATTTCAAGAAATTAGAAAACATCAATCGAATTGCACAAGATCTCCAAAGCAACAATAGGGGACAGAAACTTCACATTGTTGCTAGCTGAAAATAGCTTATTAATGATGATAATAACAAGAACAAATTAAACAGACACTTCCCATGATTTATTTGAAATTCACATGAGCTTACTTTTGCTTTTCTCCAGTATCTCCCCTTAATTGTTTGAAATAAATTACAAAGACACTTCTATTAATATCCATGAGAGGCATTGCACTATGTGTTCCTAAAAGGGGCTACATTAAAAAGCCAGGAATTTTATGTACATGAGAATCAGGGTAATTTTCCCTACTAATTAAGCACTGCTTCAGTTCCACAATGATCCAAATAAAATGCAAACACAAACACTATCACAAAAATAACAGTTCAGTATCAATTTTTCTTAAGGAAAAAAAAAAAAAAAAATACAAAACAAAATAGGGGGGGTGAGGGAGAAACCTTGCAACGTTCATCCCCAATGATGGCATATGTGCCTTCAAGGGCAGTTTTAAGGGCTTCTACAGGTTTATACCTGAAATTTCATCACACCCCACAGACGAAGATAATTGTAAATAAAAAATAGAATCAATTAATTGATGGATGCAGTGATGAGAGGAGAAAAGGAGAAGAGGGGTTGGTACTGTTTGAGTAAAGTTTCGATCTTGCGGGATTTGTGTTCGATTCTGGTAATAATGGCCTCTGCATTATCTGCTTCAACGAACCCTCCTGAATCTGCCATTTTCAATTTTCTTCTTTTCCTCTTCCTTGCACCAAACCAGACACAGCCGAGGGTGGAAGTACCTTACCTCGTCAGCTGGGTCCTATGTTATTCCTCAAAAACAATGCTTGCTTATTAAAAATTAAAAAAAAAAAAAAAAAAAAATAAAAAAAAAAAAAAAATATTAATAAAAAAAAAAAAAA
>Ga0209700_108374_pt1 | contig 13317 bp, 6 predicted proteins | sample SiratroredBW_FD_187528 | JGI IMG/M metagenome (GOLD analysis project Ga0209700, IMG submission 187528) | Root nodule microbial communities of legume samples collected from California, USA - Siratro red BW (SPAdes) (version 2) | ecosystem: Host-associated > Plants > Roots > Nodule | place: USA... | reverse complement strand
AAATTGAGTTATTGGAATTAATAAATAAAGAAACACATAAAAGACAAAAAAAAAGAAAAGAAGCTCTACCAAAGCTCACTAACTCAATTACGCACAATAATATATATATATATATATATATATATATATATATATATATATATATTTTGGATGACTTATGGAACTTTAATGCACTAGTTTAGGTGAGTTTGATTGTTGATGGTTTGAGTTTTGAAACTCAAATAATGACTGAACCCTGTGTTAGGCTTTTTTCCATTCAAGGTGGCCAAAAAACAAACTTCATTATTTGTTGGGTTCTTTTTCTTTTAAGAAGATATGGAGCAAGAAATATGTGGCAGTGGGTACTGGTTGTGTGTGTCTTTTGAGAGCTGAGGAGTTAAACTTTTATACTGAAAAAAAATTCCTTGTCCTTTCCCATGCATGGGATGACATTTTCAGTTAGAAGATAGCAAGTGTCAGTCCAGTTACGGCAATAAAATATTCCTCTGATAAAACCAGTGTTTCCATTGCCTATAGTTTTTACTTTTTTGTTTTTTTTTATTGTTGGATTCTTTTAACTTGAATACCAAGTGGGAGAAGCACGTTCTACTGGAAAATTTGAAATGGATTTTCTTAAAATAAACATTTGTATTTTAATGATGATATTTATTTATATGTTATGTCATTGACTCTTAGATGCTGATGTTAATAAAAGATAGATTGTTAGATGGTGATAATTGTCAAAAATATCTTTTGTGTTTTTATTTTTTCCCATATTTATAATTTGCTTGTAGTTTTATATTTTGTATTTTCTTTTTTTTAAATCACTTTTCTTTTTAATTTTATTTAATTTTGTTGGGACAAAATTGAATGTTTAATATTGTATCTTTTTCTTAGATTTTATTAGATAATATAAATATTAATTTACATATTAATATACTAAAATATAAGGAAATAGATCAATATTAACTTTGTTTAAAGAACAAAAGGATTAAAGAAGTAAATGTTTAAAAATAACATAAAGAAAATTAAAAAAACTATAAAGCATTAGGAACGAGTACCCGTGCAAGGCCCGTAAACTTTATTCTTTTTTCTTCTTAATTGTTTTTCTCCATTTCTTTTTCTTTAACCTAACAATTTCTCTATTTTTTTTTTCTATCTTTTTCTTTGAACAGTTTCTTACGTTTTTTACTATCAGATCTCACTTATGTATAAAAAAACAAAGAATAAAGCAATGTGGACGACATAAAATTTTGTTTTGTAATTTTTTTCACACAATGTTTTGGATTTTTTTTCTTCTAATATTTAGCGTGTATAGTTTTTTCTTCTAATATATAAATATATATTAGTTTAGATATATATTGATATACTTTATTCATGAATCAGACTTTTTGGTAGTAAGTCATATTAAGACAAAAGTATAACGGTTTAAAATTTTGATTAAGTATTAAAAATAATCAATATACTTAGTTTGTAAAAATAATAATTTTATTAAAAAAATGTAAAATATAAATATTTAATCTCATACGAAATACACAATAAACACACAAAAAGAAGGAATATTGGTTATTTCAGTCTATCCAAAAGATCCCTAAAAAATACAAGTTAAGGTCAATGTCAAAAATCAATTAGAACTCAAAGTTAAAGTTATTTTCTTCTATAACTCTCTAATAATAAAAATTGACAAATTACTTGCACCATTTAAGATTTAGTATTTAGAAAAAGTAAAGATATATTGACTGAGAAGATAAAATGCTATTAAAAACGCTTTTTAATAGAAATTTAAACAGTAAAAAAACTCGTTTTCCATGACATGGCCAACTTTTCCAATGCAGCATGTGAAGTTCCACCTTCACCCAATGCTTCCACAGCGCTTAGTTTCATCTTGAAAACCCTCTGACGAATCTCTTTCCCTGTGTCAGATTCCATGAGTTCCCTCACTCGCTCCTCCAACTCAGTACTACTCACAAACCCGTCTTTCTCCTCTTTCATCCCCAAAGCCACCTTCATTTCCTGCAACATAAGCACCCTGTTCAGCTTCTGCTCCGCATACAGTGGCCACGCCACCATTGGCACCCCTTCCCACACGGCTTCCAGCACCGAGTTCCACCCGCAGTGAGTCACGAACCCTCCAACCGAGTCGTGACTCAGAATCTCCCTCTGTGGGGCCCAGTCCCGCACCACCAACCCTTTCTCCTTCGTTCTTTCCAAAAACCCTTCTGGCAACAACTCGTCCAGACTCGGTTTCTCCCCCGAGTCACTAGCCTCGAACTCGGTCTTCACGACCCACAAGAACCTTTGCTCGCTCTTCTCCAACGCAATAGCCATCTCCATCAACTGCCTTCTCGAGAAGCACCCCATGCTTCCGAAACACAGAAACACGACGCTCTGACTGGGTTGTGAGTCGAGCCAACTCAGGCACCCTTTGTCTTCTTCCCCATATGGTGCAGAAATCACGGGGCCCACACAAAACAACTGTGGCACGGTCCTATCATTGTTCAACACTGCAATGGCTTTCTCTTCCATTGCCTCACACGTGTTTATTATAATCCCAGAACTACCCTTCATGTCTTCCGCTATCTGACTGAAAATCTGGTTCATGGGGTTCAGAGGGTCGAAGGATTCGTTTGGAAAATCATCGGTGGAGATTGCGGGTAACCCTGGGAAGTGAAGTTGGTCTTGGACCTGTTTTGGGCGAACGGTGGAGAAATGAAGGAACACAACGAGGCTGGAGGCCGGGGAAGTGTAGTAGAAGAAAGTGGGGATCTTTGTTTCGAGATTTTCAGTGAGGGTGTTGGGGTCGCTGAAGTTTAAGAAGTCCATGATAAGGGCCTTGAGGGTGCATGCTTTGGCAAGGGATTGGATTGCAAAGGCAACGTTTTGGGTGCTGTGGCGGGAGAGTTCGAGGGAGGTGAGGTGAGGGGGCAGGGAAAGGGTGTCGGGGGGAAGAGGGGCGAGGGGGACGCTCTGGAAGGTGATGGCAGGGATGGTGGCGGAGACGGCGGCGATGTATTGGGCGTTGGAGTTCTGGCCTAGGGTGGCAGGGGCGTTGGGGGGTGGGTTGAGGAGGAGGATGGTGATGGAAAGAGAAGGATGGTGGGATAGAATGAGCTTGCCTAGCTCAACCATGGAGATTAGGTGTCCCCTTCCTATGTTAGGATACAGAACAATGGTGTCTTTCATGTTGGAGAAAATTGTGAGTGTTGAGTTCTGTTGGGATGTAGTTCTAAGGGAGATTCTGCCTCAATTTATGGACAAATGAGGCATGTCTATGTTGTTTTGTCCTATTTATTATTTATTTTCAATTCACATTTTTTCATCATCCATCATGCCTTCATAATTGAATTTTGAGCAAAACCCAACCCTAAACTACATCTATCAATTCTTTTTACCAAAAGCGAACTTTCTTGACAGGCTAATTTTCGTATAAGAAAAGTTTCCTTAACAAAGATGATGTATGCTGCCGTGACCATTTACATTTTTTATTGGCTTTTTTTTTTTTCATTTGGATATACTTTTTCATAATAATGATTAAAATGGTAAAAAAAAATTATTTATCAAAATAGACAAATTCTGCCAATTTAATAGGATTTTACATAAAATTTAAATTAAAAATTCTTTGAATAGAGACGTAATTCAAGACTAGTTAAATACAAATGACATACTGATAAATTCAATTAAAGATATTAATTAAAATTTCAGTTCTTATTAAATTTATTTGTGTGTAACCATTTGACATTATATTTGTTAAGTTTAATAACTAAAAAAATAATTAACAAAAAACTGTAACAAAACAATTAAAACAAAAAAATTATTTTAATTTAAAACAATATAATATAATGATAATAATAATAATAATAATTTTAATTAAATTCATATGAATTTAATTTAAATAATAATAATAATAATAATTTAATGATTATTTTTGAAGAAATAATAATAATAATAGTAATAATATTCTAACAAATTTAATTAAAACAATAACAATAATAATGATTATTATAATTATAATATAATAACTTTTATAAATAAATAAAATAATATTTAATAATATAATATCAACTATTTATCATGATGATGGTTTATTATAATTTGATATATAGTTTCTACTATAATGCTTAGAATGTCTATTAATTGCCTTTTCCTGATAATGTAATGATAGTAGACAATTGCAATTTGATTCAATTATTGTCACTGATAATATTATAATATTAAATATTATTTTCTTTATTTATAAAAGTTATATTATTATTATTATAATCGTTATTATTTTATTATTATTATTGTTATTATTTTGATTAAATTTATTATATTATTATTATTAATTTAATTCAATTTGTATGAATTTAATTATAATTGTTGTTTTGATAATTATTATTATCATTTCAATTAATTTTTTATGAATTTAATTAAAAAATTATTATTATTATTTAAATTAAATTAATATGAATTTAATTAAAATGATTCTTATTATTATTATCATTATATTATTTTTTTAAAATTAAAAGTATTCTTCTTCTTCTTATTATTATTATTATTTAAATTAAATTTATACAAATTTAATTTAAATTATTATTATTCTTATTCTTATTATATTATCATTATATTATTTTTTTAAAATTAAAATAAATTTGTATGTCTTAATTGTTCTGATTTTGTTAATTATTATTATTTTAATTGTTAAACATAACAAATATAGATATAGTGTCAAATAATTGAAGAAATGGTTACTGAAATGAGTTTAGTGAGAGACAAGATTTTAATTAATGTCTTTAATTGAAATCGCTAGCATGTCAATTGTATTTGACCAACTTGAAATCATGCCTCCAATGAAGGATTTCTTGATGTGAAATCTTATCTAGGTAGCAAAATTTGTCTATTTTGATAAATATTTTTTTTCTGCCTATTTTGGACATTATTATGAAAAAATACACAAAAATAGGAAAAAAGCCCTTTTTATTCCTCAAAATCCTCACATAAAAAAACTATCATAATAACCCAAATCCTCTTACAATTTAACAAAATAATAAGACACTAAATGAAGTCATTTAATTAAAACATAAATTAAATTATTGAATAAAAAGCTAATAAAAGTAATTGTTGAAAGGTATAAAATTTGAAGTGTGTGAACATATTACATTCTATTATTTTATATTAAAATATCTATAAACAAATAAGAAAAATAAATGTTTCATGTCCTTTTCTTAATTTGTGTTAATGAAATAAATTTAAAAGCACAATGATGATTATACGTTGTAAATATAAACTATTTTCTTTAATTATTAAATAATTCAGTTAATTGTTTTCTATTTATCACTTCTCAAAGGATAATAGATATAAAATATATAATTTATTAAAAATTACTAAGTATTAAACACTATAAAAAAGAAAAAAATTACAGACGAGATAAATTCATCGGAAACATTCAAAATCTGTCAGTAAATTGATTGTATGTAAATTAACGACGGATTTCTGAGTTCGTCGATAATTATCGACAGATTTTTGACGGATTCTGAATCTGTCGGTAATTACCGACAGATTTAGAGTAAATTCGTCGATAAATATGTCAATAATTATCGACGGACTTAGAAATTCGTCGATAAAATTATCGATAATGATATTTTACCAACGGATAAAATTCCGTTGATCGAATTTCTTCGATAATTTAACTTTTTCTTGTAATGAAACACAAAAGGAGAAAGATATGATTCTAATAATATATTATTAGAGTTATTCTTTTGAAGAGTTTTATTGTAGACTTTCTTTTCTTTTAGTTATTTTTGTTTTTCTTGTTATTATTTATGAATAAATATATCAAACTTCTTCTCTTTATATTTTTTTAAATCTTTTTCATTCAAGTAAAAACTTTATTACGACAGTCATTTTTTAAGCCAACAACTATTATTTTTTAAGCATACCCATAATGAATGCCTTTAGCACAAAGAATAAAATTAAATTCATTAATAGAATCGTTCCTAAACTTGTAAAAGTTTATTCATCCTATCTTATTTTATGTTGATACAATTGTAACTTGGCTTGTTCATTTTATTTTTATTCTGATTTTTGCCAAAATATTTTGTAGATTAACAAGGTTGAATTGGAGTGATCACAAATCCTGTTATTTCTAGTGTGATCTTTTTCACATATCTAAGTGACAAATGGATGTTTCTTCTCTTAAAATAGGAGATCTCTCAATTACTAAGTTATTTTATCAATATTAGACCAGATCCTGGATGTGTTTCACAACAAAGTGTTCTTGTGTTGTTCTTTCAACTATTGCATAATGTAAACGAAAAGATCAGACAAATGAATTTTTGCACGACTTGAATGACCAATACAACAATGCTCTTATTTCTTGCTATAGGAAACATGAATTTCCTACTATATATAAGTTCCAGAATAGGAAAAACAATGTTATCAACAACATTGATGCTATCAACAACATTGATGCTATCAATGAAACTAGTAATGAATCGACTCAACAAAGTGCAATAGAAACTCAAGATGTTTGATTATCTCAACAACAATATCAAGTTCTTATGTCCTTATACAATACTCAAATGATGAGAGCAGTTATGGGTCTACACAAGTTAATCAAATAGGGTTAATAACCTCTTGTCTTCCTCAAATTGCAAGGCCAAAAGGTAATCTGCATTCTATCATTAATCTTGCAAAATCTCAAAATATAACTTCATGGATTGTAAACTTAGGGATCACTAACCATGTTGCTTCCTCTCTCAAACTTCTCTTCATATAGATTTTGTCAAACTTACAATTGTGAAAATTTCTAATGGTGCATAGGTTTTTGCAAGCACACTGTAACTATAAAAATTAATGAAAATTTTTACCTAATTGATGTGTTGTACATACCTATATTTACATATAATACAATTTCTATAGCTAAACTTGTATTTTCACATAGTTGTGAAATCATTTTCTATCCCATTTCTTGCATCATCCAGGGTATGAAAACCAACAAAATGATTAGTATAGTTGTTGTTAATGTTGGTTTATAAAGTCTTAATGTACATGTTACTCAATCTTGTAGTGTTAATTTGATTATTGATGCTCCATATTGTAATGTTCAAAACATTGATCTTTGGCATGCTAGAACGGGACACTTATCTCTTGATATACTTGCTATCATCAAACAACAATATGCATTTTATATCTAGTAATAAAAAACATTATCTGTAATATTTGTCTTCTTGTCAAACAGAAGAAGCTTCCTTTTCCTTCTAGTTATTCTTACATTATTTATATTTTTCACTTGAATCATATAAATATTTGGGAAGCATATTCTAGTATTTATATGTATGGACATAGATATTTTCCTACTATTGTTGATTATCATACATTTGACTTAGATATATCTCATAAAAGCTAAATCTAAAGCTCGTAATTTAATTATCAATTTCAATGCTTTTGGTAAAACTTAATTTGAATATCTGATAAAGATTATTAGAACTAATAGTGGTGTTAAATGTAACATAAAAAATAACTTTGATTATGAGGGAATTGTGCGTCAAACAACCTATATTGAACCACCTGAACAAAATGGAATAGTTGAGTGAAAGCATCAATGTTTACTCAATGTAACTTATGGTCTTCTATCCCAATCTTACTCCTAAATTCGGTGTTACGCTCTTAATCATGTTGTGTATTTGATAAATTGCATTCCTACTCCTTTTCTCGATAATATTTCACATTTTGAAGAACTTTACAAAAAACCTTGTATTACCAGTCTCAAGGTTTTTTGATGTCTTTGTTATGTTAATATTAATATTGCATAAAGAAGAAACTTGACTCTAGATTCAATCCAAGCTTGTCGGGTTTAATGCACATACCAAAGGATGTATTTTCTTAAATATTGAATCACATAATATTGAAGAATATTAAAATGACAAATTGTACTATGATGATTTCCCTTATATGAATAATTCAACTCAAAATATAAAAACTAGTTCTCCCTCTTTACCTGTATTATCTAGTTTTCATAACAATATGTTTGACATTATTATAAAAAGTTGTAATCCTACTCATCAACAACAAGTTTCCTTTGAATCAAATAAGCATGGGGATAATAATAATACCTCCCTTGCTCCTTATCAAATCAGTTGTACTCATCAGGGCCCAACTTATTTGCAAGCCTATCAAGTGATCCTAGCCTCAACTAGATTTAAGCACCAATCAAGTGTCAAAAAAGTTTATAAAATAAAAAATTTGTAGAAAGTGACAGATGAAGCTCTTAAGACAAATAACAAATTGACTATTACATCTTTACCACATGCAATTAGTTGATCATGGATATATAAAATTAAACACCATGAGGATGGAATTATAAATTGATACAAAACTCGTCTTATGGCAAAGGGTTACACTCAGTTGGATGGATTAGATTTTCTTGATAACTTCTCTCTTGTAACCAAATTAACCAAGGTTTACCTACTTTTCTATTTGGCTACCATCAACAGTTGACATCTAAAACAACTTGATGTAAATAATTCCTTTTGCATGGTGAACTTCATGAAGAATTATATATACAAATCACCATGTACGAATATTGTTGCATCCAACCAAGTATGTAGGTTGCATAAGTCATTGGATGAACCTAAACAAGTTATCATGAAATCATATGAGAAACTTTCTACTTTCCAGATTACAAGTAGTTATTCTCACTCTTCTACAAGTCATTCTTTATTTCTAATATTTTATAGATTATATTAGCATTATGATCGTTATATATGTTAATGATATCATTCTCACTAAGAATAATATTGTTGAAATAAAAGATTTGAGAAATCTTCCTAACAAAACTTTTTTTTTTTAAAAAAAAGACTTCGGAGATTTGATATATTTTCTTGCCCTTGAGTTTGCAACAAAAACATTAACCTCCACCTTTGTTAGCAAAAATTTACTTTATATTAGAATGATATCTTGTACCCCTCTCTTAACACTCATGAATAATTTTGTAAAGCTTCCGTCTATTACTCTTTTTATTTATTTGTCCTTTTAATTATAGAAGACTTATTAGGAGACTCATATACTTAACATCCACTCACCCACATATTACCCAGGTTGTTTCATGCATTTTTTATGATCTCAAACATGAACTAGAATTAGATAGGATATGTTGATGTATTGACCAAGACTTTTTATAATATACTTTTCACAATTTATGTATCAAGTTGAAAATGAATAATGTAAATTCACAACTTGAAAGAAACTATAAAAAGACGAGTACATTTGCTATAAATAGTTTTCTTCTATAACTCTTTCTAAGAGGGTGATCGATAATATATTTTTCATATCCGTATTTTCGTATTTTCTTTTTCTGTCCTTTTATTTTTTTTTTATGGTTTTTTCGCTTTTTTTCTTCTCCAATCTTATATTTATAGTTGAATACCAACCTAACATCACCATAGTCGCAATTATAAGTAGAGAAAAAGTAGAATTTTGATATTTATTTATTTAATTTTGGTGTCAAATTTTAATTTAAAATAATTATATATATATATATATATATATATATATATATATATATATATATATATATTATATGGTTTGACTTGGTATTTTTTTAAGTAATTCTAGTGAGTCATTAAATTCTATAGTAAAATATATGAAAAGATAAAATAAAAAAAATATTATATTTGAGAGATAAAATATATTATTAAACCTAAATATTACTGTTAAAGCACGATAGCTATTATTAAAATAAAAAAATTATTTTATTTTAAAAGAGAACCACATTCATATATTTTCCTCAAATATGTGCATGCTACTCCCATTTCCATCACCAGTCTCCCTGTGTGTAATAATGCATCCTAGCTGGAAACAATTATTAAATGGCATAATCCCGTAATAGAATGCATCATTGAGGAGAATCTTTGATAAGAGAGCTTCTAGAACGAGCTCTTAGAACGAGTGATCAAGATCACCTCAAAGAGCTCTATAACGAGTGATTAATTCGGTGGGAAAGATTGTAGCCACTAACACGGCTGTATGATTTATAAACAAACTAAAACTAAAATATAGTTTTTAAATAGTTACACCTTTTAGATACGTGGTGGGGAGGATTAACTTTAAATTGCTGTACACAAGAATATTTATTAAAAAAAAAAAACCTTTTATATGGATTTAACAGACTATTTTTTTAACTTTAAATAGACAAACAATAGTAACGTGTTTTTGACATTTTTAATATACTTTATTATAAAATAAAATTTATTAAATTTACTTAATCATAAAGAAGAAATTATCCTGTGTGAAAACGTGTTATCAAGCTATAATGGCCTCTAGTATACCTCTTCGAGATTTCCAATAATTGGCATTGTCACCTTTGCCTGTGCTTTGTTTGTCCACTTTATTGAAGCGAATAGTAGCAGAATAACATCATCCTAAAAATAATAATAATATCAAAATAGTAATATATATATATATATATATATATTTATTGATAGGAATATTTATTAGAACTTCAGAATTTAATATCATTACACATTAATGGTATTTGTCTAATATTTTTTCTAATTGACCTTTTAAATAAATGATATAGGAGGATTTGTTGAAGTGAAATATATATTAAATAAACCCTATAATTTATTTAAGTTTTCAAACCAGATTTATTGTTAAATAAAAACTTAATAAAATTTTATCATTCATTTGTAAGTAATGAACTATTTTTTTTTTTTAAAAAGTAGGACTCACTGTGTTTGTTAGACTCCAGAAATATATTTACAGAAAAAATAAATTATAGAAAATATCTTTAAGGACTACAAACACAGTGAATAATATCTCAAACACATTGTTAATAGATAAGATACATTTAAATATATAATATCTCACATATGAATTAAAAATAATAAAAACTTCACATGACATGTTATTTTTGAGTTATCATTATTCTAAAATGTCCAGATGCATATCCCAGTATCTTTAAACAGTGATGGATATCGTTTACAAAATTACATTTATGAATACTAAAATGAACAAAAGCAGTTTTAAAGATAAAAAGTTATTGTATTTCAAAGATTAAAGATATATTTACAGAAAAAATAAATTATAGAAAATATCTTTAAGGAATTTTTAAATTAAATAATTCCTATTTTAATGAAACTACGAAGATATATGTATTGTAATTTAAATTTATAGTAATTCAAAAATATAAAATTATATATATATATATATATATATATATATATGTAAAGGAGGGTCAAAAATAAAAATCTATGTTTTTTACGAAAACATGTGAGCCAGTTACAAGGACCAAAGGAAATGAATGCCACATTGATATTTATAAAGAATAAAAGAAACTATTAGCAAATCAGATATATGATGTATTATAAGTAAATTTTAAGTCTAATTCAATTCTATAAAATTAATTTATAAAATAAAAATTATCTTTAATTATATTATAAATTAATTTTATTTTAATTAATGTGAGATTTTTAATATATTTTTTTTAATAAGAATGAACTTTAAATTTAAATTAATTTTATAAAAGTGATTTATAAAATGATTATTGCTCTCATTTATATATTATAAATTAATTTTATCTTTAATATATATGAAATTTCGAACTTAATGTATTCAAAATTCAAAATAAATTAAATTATTAAAATTAATAAATAAATAAACAGATAAAAGACATAAAAGAGAAGAGAGAATGACTTGCAAGAAGCTCTACCAAAAAGCTCAATTACGCACAATAATGACTGAACCCTGTGTTAGGCTTTTGCCATTGAAGGTGGCTAAAAAACAAACTTCATTATTTGTTGGGTTCTTTTTCTTTTAAGAAGAAGATATGGAGCAAGAAATATCTGGCAGTGGGTAGTGGTTGTGTGTGTCTTTTGAGAGCTGAGGAGTTACACCTTTAGACTGAAAAGAATTCCCTTTCCTTTCCCCATGTATGGGATGATATTTTCAGTTAGAAGATAGCAAGTGCCAGTCATGGAAATAAAATATTCCTTAGTATAAAACAAGTGTTTCCTTTGCCTATATGGTTTTTACTTTTTTTTTTATTGTTGGATTCTTTTAACTGGAATACCAAGTGGGAGAAGCACGTTCTACTGGAAACTTGAAACGGGTTTTCTTAAAATAAACATTTCTATTTTAGTGATGATATTTTAACATGTTTTAAAGAAATTACAATCAGTGTGTGTCTATTTATTTATATGTTATGTGATTGACTCTTAAATGTTTATGTTAATAAAAGATGGATTTTTGGCAAATTTTTTTAAAGCGGTGTAATTTTTATCTAAAATTTTTAAAATGATGTATTTTTTTTATCTATTTTCGGATATGGGTAACTTATAAAGAAACCATAATCCTATTACATTATTTAATTTAACATTAAATGAAATTGTGAAAACAGAACACAATTTTAGTAGTAATTGAATAAATGTGAAATTAATTTGAATAGAAGAATAGTTAGATATTATAAAGAAAAATTACCTAGATATAATTTAAAAACTAGAAATAAATTTATTTAAAAAATTATATAATATTTTCAAATTTTTCTTTTTAAATTTATTCCTAAATTTCAATTTTATTTTAAATTATTTTTATATTAGTAACTAAATTCAAATATCCAACTTATACTTAATTTTGCTAAATATATTTTATTATTAAATTTTAATTTATTTTTATTTTTATTTTCAATATCAAACTTACCATTAATTTAATTCAATATATAAATTCATACTGATATCATTTTTATTTCAACCATTACATATTTATCAATAAATAAAACAATTTTGCAACTTTATATTTATTTTAGTTACACAGTAGTAATACAACACATCTGCCAAGAATAGAAAAAGAGGAATGTATGGAGAATATTAACCACTATAAAATCGTGCACCATTCTGACGTTTTTAATTAACTCACTAATTCAAATCTTGACTGCACTATTTCCTCTAATAAACTAAAATCTGTGTTATTTTTTCATGATTTCATTTATTTTTCTTCACATTGATACGTGGCAGGCAAGATTTACCCATATCCAGAAATAAAAAAAAATACACTATTTTAGAAATTTCATATAAAAATTACACCAGTTTAAAAAATTTGTCTGGATTGTTAGATGGTGATAGTTGTCAAAAATATCTTTTTTGTTTGTATTTTTTATTTCCTTATTTTATTTGATTTTGTTGGGACAAAATTGAATGTCAATATTGTATCTTTTTCCTGAGATTTTATTAAAAAATATAAATATTAATTTACATATTATTACAATAAAATATAAGGAAATATTTCAACATTAAAATATTTCAACATTAACTTTGATTAAAGAACATAAGGATGAAAGAAGTAAATGTTTAAAATAACATAAAG
>Ga0209700_108369_pt1 | contig 13328 bp, 8 predicted proteins | sample SiratroredBW_FD_187528 | JGI IMG/M metagenome (GOLD analysis project Ga0209700, IMG submission 187528) | Root nodule microbial communities of legume samples collected from California, USA - Siratro red BW (SPAdes) (version 2) | ecosystem: Host-associated > Plants > Roots > Nodule | place: USA... | reverse complement strand
TATATATATATATATATATATATATATATATATATATATATATATATATATATATATATATATATATATATATATATATATATTCCTATGAAAAGTTCACTAAAATATCATAATATTAGTATGCTATGAAAAGTTAATTCCTCACAATATACTTTTTATCAGTAAATCATGTATTACCCGAAGTTTCTAAAGGATACAATTCCTATATATATTTTTTGTTGGTTTTTTCTACTTATATTATTTTGTTAGAGAAAAAAAAACACTATATATATAAACACTGATAACATAGAATTGTTTTACACTCCAATTTCAAATAACCAAGTAGAATAAGTTTATTGTTTTTTATAACAAATGTTTAAACCTATACTAATGATAATTTGTCACTGAATAACTGTGTAAAATTGTAAGTTCAATCAATATATATTAATGTAGATTTATTATTAACTGTAAAAAGTTGATGCTTTGTTGAACCAAACCATGGATGCAGGAAGCATACTGTTTGGCATTAGGGAAGCTTAAAGAAGCAATGGTGGAACCACAGCAGAAATCCATGGCTTTCATAAACAACATGCATTCACAACTTAGGGAGATGACTAAGCCAACCTTGGCTGCACCATCTTCTGAAGCTGCACCAGCTACTGCATCTTCTTCTAGTGAGTGCAAATTCAGAAGAAATTAGCCACAGTTTAGTTTTTCAGTGTGCATGCATGCATGCATCACACTGTAATATTAATTATTTCCCAGTTATAGCTAGGTTATTAATTAAGCCTTCAATTATTAATTATCAAATTATCATATCCCTGGTTAATTAAACTGTACCTCACATATATATAAATTAACTGTCATTAACTGCATGACTATATATTATGTATAAATATTATTGCGGCTAATCAGAATCTACTGTAGGTTTATTTCTTTTTAGATTTTCCATAAAAAAAAAAAAAAAAAAAAAAAAAAAAAAAAAAAAGTATATGATTGTTCTGGTTTAGAGATATTAAGGTTCATCTATATCAGATGAGGTATTTACTTTAGTGAAGAGATTTTGTGAAAATAAATTCTAACAATCGAGATCGATCATACATAACATTAATATACGATCATAAGGGTTGTGTTAGTGAGTATCTAAACAAAATTGTTGAGGAATTAAACAATAATTATTCATTATTAGAAATTACTATGAATATATATTGCTGAGATATTTTATCAACTTTTTTATTTTTAGTTTATTAATTAATAACTAGGGATTTAAAGATAACTAATTTACTAATTACATGTTTGGTGATCATTATTGTTTCCACTAAAATATGAGGGAAAAAAATTGCAGAAGGCTAAATAAACTCAAAGCTGTTTTCACTAGACTAGCTTACGCAAAGGAACTTAAAAATTAAAAATTGGTTTTCTTTACTAGCAAAAGCAATTTTATTACATTAAATGAACTTTAAATTTTTATTAATTTAAAATAATCTTATAAATTATTAAAGGAATTGCGTTTAAATTAACTAATACAGGAACTATACGTGGGGAAAATGTACCAGTTGATGTACTAGATACACTTATGATCAAATAAAATGTATACATTAATAAAAAAAAGAAAAAAAAAACTAATTAGAATTGTACCGGTGTAGACCAATCTATGTTGTATCCCTATTAACAATGCAAATATTCAAAGGAGATTAAAGTGGAAAAAGAAAACAATGACTAAAATAGTGAGAATAAAATTATTTTATGTCTCACGTGTTAATCTTTGAAATATTACCTACTTAACATAAATTAATTTTTTTTGTCCCTAGTATTTTGGGTTTTGATATATTTAGTAGAAGATTTTTTATAGGAATTTTTGTTTCGATAATTGTATCACTTATGCTTAGTTAGGGTGTGTTGTACAAAAGTTGAAATATTCCTTAAATATTTATTTTATTTTATTTATTTTTTTCTGTTAAAAAAATATAAATTAATTTTAAGATAATATATATTTTTAATAATGGTGCATGTATTGTGAAAATGATGATCCTAAGAAGTAAACATGAGTATAAAATTGATCTCGTAGACTTAAACAATAAACACAACATATCTGTTTTCCAATGAACTTAATGATATATTTAATTTTCTAATGATTATTTCTGTCGCACAGAAAATAATCAAATGAAAGAATTTTGAACCTAGTCACAAATAAGTCTCTTATAAAATAGCAGAGATGTGATGAACAATATAAAGAATTTTGTTGGAACCCTTTTGCTATTTGCTTTTATTCTTTTTAGGCTTTGTTGACTCAAACTGTTTACATTCTGAAAAATCTCTGAATAGAGATGATAAGTCTTACTATTAACAAACTTTTTAATGATCTTGGTTAAAGTTAGGAGAAGTTTCATAACAAAGAATATTTCGAATTTATTTACTTGTGAAATGATTGAATGTAATGTTAACATAAAATAATATCTATATATTATTAAATTATAGTGAAATTTGATGATATGTCAAAAAAATTGAAAGTACAAACAACATAAACTTTTTTGGTGTTTTTATTCTATGTTTTTTCTTATTTTCATTAAGTGTCTGTATTTTGCAATATATTTATTGTTTGTACTATAAAAGAAAAATCAAACATCTACGAAAACAATAGAAAAAGAAAAGCATATAATACAAACAAGAAGCCCAAAAGCAAAAATAATCAAGCTTAATCAACATGGTAATTTTAAAATACGTAATTTGATAGATTTCTGAATTACATATTCTAAAATTATCCAGAATTATATTATGATTTATATATTTAACGTAATTCAGAATATATTTTAGATATATTATGAAAAAAAAAATATGCTATTTATTTGTAATATTATTTGAGTGAGTGAAGGAAATATAAAAGTAAAGTAAGTCCCAGAAAACATATTTTGTTCATATTAATCACGTGACACCAAACCAGAAGAGCGATTTTTTTCTTCTCCCTCCATATTTTCTTACTGCATCTCTATCCATTCAGAAAAAAAGACTATTATATTTTTAATAAAAAATTAAATAAATTTTACACCTCTTCACTTCTTAATTTAATTATCAAAAAATGTATTTTAAATTATATTAATCAAAATATAAAAATTATATTTTAGATTGTACAATTTATAATACAAAAATCTAAAATATAAAATTTTATTTATATTCTATTTCAATCCAAAAAAATATATATTTTTAGCATTTTCAAAAAAATGGGAGTGCAGAAAGAAAGCAGGGAGGTGCAAGAAGAATCACTCAACCCAAAATACTCTTCTTAGCCTTTTCCTTTTTGCACACCTCAGAAATTTAAGACACTTCTCATTCATTGCAAAATGAGCTTTTATGAATGATGAAATAGACATTTTTCTCCCTAAAATGAAGAGTTGTACTGACCGGTCATTTGCTAGACCATTGTTCCCTATGCAGATTGTGAAAAATTGGATTTTTTTTAATTGAAAAGAAAAACTTGAACCTGGCCTAGGAATAAATGTTTAGAACTGAACTGTTTGAGTCTCAAAATTTGAAATCATAGTTAAAGTTAAGAATTTTGTTCTCATTCATATAAATTATATTTATGAAGAATTTAGCCAAATTATATTTTGTCATGTCCCATTCAATATTCAAAGTGAACAACTATTTTTTAGCACTTCACTTCAGAATATACAAAGTAACACAAGGACAATAAAAATGTTGCCAAGAGAATGCTATTTTGTGGCATAAAATACATTATAATGTTCTTGAAAAGATAAATCATATCCATTATTAATAACAAGGATAATGTCCTTCACCTCCTCATTTGCATCATATAAGAAAGGTTGCTTTTGGTTAAAGATTTCAGTTAGATACCATACTTTCACTTTCTTTCACAAAACCATCTCCTGTCCAGTCTTTGTCAGATTGCAAGCCTTTCTTGATTGCTTTCCTCTTCTGAATTGCTTCTTGCTGTCTTCTCACCAACTCAGTGTGAGTGGTAAAGTACTCAAGAGAAGCCCTGTGATTTTTATAAAAGTTTAACATGCATTTATAATGTCAAACATGCATTTTTTTTCTAATTTTTAAGATATTGGAAGAAGGAAACCATATCAGTTCAAAACTATACCCTCTGAAGTCTTCTATTGATTTGAAATTGTGCTTCTTCATGAAATCTTGAAGCTCAAGACATAGTTTCTTCACAAGACCATAGCCATGCATCATAACACCAGTGCACACCTACAATTAATTGATAATAGTGTAAACAACTTTTAAATTGTAAGTGTATTTAAATTAAGTCCAAAAACAAAAGAAAACATCTATATAGTGTGTTTGGATTAACACAATTTTTCCACTAAACAAGAAGAAACTTGGTGGACCAAAGTATAGAAGGCCCTATTGTGAGTATTGGCCATTAAGCCTAAATCAGTGTTTGTTGATTATCCAGAGGATATGGATATCAGACTTTTAGAAAGAACTAATATCAATTATGATATTATGTCTTTATGACAAAATCAGATTGTCATCAATTCTGTTATTTTACCTGAACAGTATTTGCTCCAAGAAGAATAAACTCGGCTGCATCTCCACCTGTCTCAACACCACCAATGGCAGAAAGTGAATAGTTCTCACTGTCAAATTCTGACTGCATCATCTTTGCAATGCTCATCACCTTCCCAAGTGCTATGGGATGCACTGCCTTTGCAGAATAACCCCCAGGAGTTGAGTACCTGACAACAATATTTACACAGATTAGGTACATGAGTGGTTGAAAAACAAGGCAAAATATGAACTTGTGGTAAGTGAGATTGCAAACCCTTCAACACAAGGCTCAGGACGCAACGTATTGAGATTGATTCCCATGACACTCATGATAGTATTTATGGCAGATACTCCCTCACATCCAGAACTTAGAGCAACCCTTGCAGGCTATAAGCAAAATCATCCCCAAAATTACTAACATGGTAGTCATGAAAGATGGACTAAACAACACACATTTACTAACTTAACTGAAAATCACATAAAAACACTAAGACATTTCACATGTAAAGGGTCAGGGAGATTAACACTTAAACATCAGAATATAGTATTATAGTTATAGAGTATAAATATAACAAAAGGGCAAGATGCAAAGCCAACCTGTGAAATATCAGTTATGTTGGGAGTCATCTTAGCCCAAACAGGAATTGTGGCTTTAGCATTTATCCATCCACAAACCTCTTCCAGAAGGGCACAATCTTGCCCAACAGCAGCACCCATTTTGCGTTCTGGCATACCATGAGGACATGAGAAGTTTATTTCAATTGCATCCTGTGACAATATCAGAGAGGTCAGCCACCAGAAAAATTTCAAGTTGGAAAAATATCAAGTTTAACAAACTCAGCCACAAAACACATCTTACAACTCCAGTTTGCTCAACACGATCTATAAGCTCCTCCCATGCAGCCTTATTGTACTCCTCCATGATTGAAGCAATGAGAATTCTGTCTGGATACTCTTCTTTCAATTGCTTGAATTCTTTCAACATCGTTTCTAGTGGCCTATCACTGATGAGTTCTATGTTTTCCCAACCAATTATTTCTCCTTTCGTAGAGCCATTTGCACCTGCCCGTAATCGGGCATATCGAGGAGTTACGTTTATAACTTTGGCTGCATCAAGTGATACCTAGCAAAAGAATAATACCAAATCTTTCAAAATAGAGTAAAAAGGGAACATTGTTTGGTGTGTTAATATTAGAAAAAAGTATATGGAAAATTTAACAAAAAAAAAGAGATGAAACAAGTCATTGCCTTCATTGAGAAATTATCTATGCAAAAGGGTTGATTTCATCTGAAAACAATGGAATACATATCCCAAATGGAATTAGAAATTTAAAATCCCAGTCAGTAAACTAACTCCAAATGAATAGTGCAAAACATGTAAAAAGTAAAATAACAGCTATATTGATCCATATCTTGAAAGAAACAACAAATTCACCACTAAAAAGAGTACACCAAAGTCCACAACTTTAATCATCCTTCCTTATATTTTACAGCACAAAAGTTATTATGATAAACTAATTGCATTAATTCATCATATTCTACATGCTATGATCAACATTATTAAAGCTTATTTTCCCCCTCTTTGCAAGCTACATAAAACAATGAAAATAGATCTAAGGTAAAAAAGAGAGAGTAGAAACTTGAGTGCCTTATGATTAGATCAGTTCTATCTAATGGACGCCAAAGGATTAACCAAAAAAAAAGACAGCATTTTGATGATTAATGTTTCTGATTTTTCAAGGCCTATTCATGAGTTGTTCATAAGCACATATGCCGAGCTAACAGTTTATTTTAGCACCATTACATTGATTACAACTTTTTAACCTTTTCCTACTTTTTTTCAATAAATTTATGTTATCTCCAATTACATCCTTGAGAAAAAAGAAACCAAAAGTATAACTATAAAAATACACCTAAATACAGAATCAACAAAACAATTCAACATTCAATCAACATATTGATGATCTGCCAGGTCACCTAGACCAAACCATGAAGATCTATGGCCTAAAATAACTTAACAGGACAACCAACGGAAGCTCATAACTAATAACTAAACATGATGGCATAATCCAGTTTTTGCAGAGCAACATATCAAAAGATTGGTCTTTCAGACCACAAAACTCCAACTCTCCGGTTTCCATCCTTAATTCACAAACCAAGAAACCAAACAACACTTTAAATGCAGAAAAAGTGGGGCTGTAAGTACATGAAAGTAAAAAGAGCTTACAGTTTTTGCAATCACGGCACCCCAACCTTCATCAAAGGCCCTCTTCATGACAGTGTAATTTGTCCCTGGAGGACCTGACCCAATAACAAAGGGGTTGGGCATGTGCAACCCATTAACACTGACACTAAGATCAGGCTCTGTAGTCTGAGACTCCGAAGCAAACACCTTAAACCCAACTCTGCTGCTGGGACCACCCTGAACCTTCCCACCCCAATTCAAGCCAAACCCAGATGCCCAATTCCCAGTTCTGATCTGGGTCATGCTCAAAGACGCCATCTGTAAAGGAAAAATCACAACTTTCTGCAAAAGCTCTGGGAGGAAGAAGGTGATGAAGTGAAAGAATAAAAGGTGAATCTGAGATACAATATTCTATGAGCTGGAGACAACAAAAGAGAACGTGCAATTATGAATCTCTGGTTTCGTTTGTAGCATTTGGTTTATTGTATCGGATAAGTTTGGGAGAAACCATATTCAATTCCTTCAGAGGATGGACTAGCATGTGAGAATGACTGTGAAGAATATTATAAGAATTTTGGGGAAAATTACGTTAACAAAATTTTACATATTATATAAAAACTAATGACACTGTTCTTTGGATTCAGTGATTTTATGGGGAATGAACATAGACATTCTTTCTGCATGGGAAAAAGTTACAGCCTCACCAAAAGCATGAAGTTACTATTTTTTTTCTATTATAGTTTTCTTTTTCTTTTTTCTTACCTGCTATTTTTTTTTTTATTTATTTCCTTCCCTACATCACAACCTTCTTTTTATTCTACAGTATTCCTATTTTTCTTTTTATTCCTGCCATCTGTCTCACATGACAAGAGAAATGTAATAAAATATTGATATTGATTTGTTTAAGTTTTTGATTTTGTCAAAGATTGTGTTCTTTGATGACAACACACCCAAAAACTCAAACTACAAGCAATGTTTCCTCAACACATTGGGTTCAAAACAGAAAAGCCCATGTAATATGGGCTCTTAATTAGTCCACAATTAAGGTTGTTTCCTGCTTCTCCAATTTTTAGGTACTTTCCTATTATAGTGTAATGAAAAAAATAATTTTATTCTAATAAAAATTGAATTTAGGTATTTCTAAGATAAACATTCCAGAACATGTTTACGGAAACGTTTTCTAAAATAATTATTTCAAAATAATTAAAAATCAATTTCAAATAATACATTTTAAAACTCTTTATTTATAAAAGATACTTCAATGTACAACTCAGCTTTGAGTAGTTGAGGGAAACAAAAGTTACCGTTTTTGAGTAGTTGAGAGAAACAAAAGTTATTGAAATGTAACCTTATCTAACCCAACATTAACTTATTAATCTCATGTTAACTAAGATATATGGTCAATTTATTATTGATTTGATTTAAAATTGTTACTCGATTATATAGAATAATTGTGTACGACACTAAGGTGATGTTCATCTTTGGAATTTTTATATTTTTAAAAATACTTTCGAAAAGGTGTAAAGATTTTTAAATGTCACTTTCACTGTTATGCTATAATGAAGAGAGGAATACGAAGAAAATATAAAGATGACGGAAACAAATAGCTTTGGCCAGTTGCTATTAAAAAAGGAGTTGAAATAGCAATTGTCATCTTTGTGAAAAGCCCAAAAGATCCATTATATTGCACCTATCTTTTTACTTTTCTCATCTCTAATTTCATTTGTTTCCTGTAACGTCCTTATTCTATTTCTCTCTACAAACTCTCTTCTCTTCCTCTTCCACGTGTTCTTCAAACATCTTCTTACTCTCTTAATTTCTAAAATTAAAAAAAAAAATCAAGTAAGTCCCTTAATTTTTTTAAGATTTGTTAAGACTGTTCGATGTTGACAAGGCAGTGTGAAACGTAGGGAAACCAGAGTGTGTTTTGTTTTAATTTAATGTTTAAAAGAACCTAACACATAGAATAATAATAGAATATTTTGGTATTGTGTCCTGCAACATTTTATTAAAGTTGGTGTACCTTCGATAATTTAGTAAATAATTTTGACATAAATAATGATATTCGACTTTTTAGATTGGTTATGCATGCAAACCAATTTGACTGGTAAAGGTTGGTAACTCAGTAGTTCACACCAAACTAACCCAGTCATAAAAAAAGCCTTTGAAAATTATTTCAATTTTGCTAGATTAATTAATACTTAAGAAAGAGTGAGAAGAAAATGAAGGTAATACATAAATTCAAATTCAGTAGAGAAAAAGAATATTGTACCAACCTCTTTTTTGGATTATTAGAAAGACCAATAAAAACAGTGCTGGAGTAATTAGACCTACTACTGAATAATCAACCTTAAATACGACCATTCTTTTGATTCTACGTGTGTCTTTGTTCTAATTATATAAGAAAGTTTCTATGCATATATTTTTAAAAATATACGTAGTCTTACTCCAATATAATAAAACATTATAAATTATAATTTTTTTTAAATATTTAACACCTTCTAATAGTCCTTTTAATTTATTTCATTAGAGATATTAATAACTAATTAAATATTTAGAAAAAAATTTATATAATTAAATATGTATTTAAATTATACATATTTTAAAATATAATAAAAATAATAAGAAATTACAAAAAATACATATAAGTTGCAGGGTTCTTGACCCACTTGGCTATAATAGGTCAGTTCATCTTATTCTATTTTTAGGGGCCAATAAAAATTAGGTCAAAACGAGCTGACTTATTTTACCATTATTGATAAAATAAGGTTAATTTTTTTGGGTGAAAAATTAATTTATATTTGTTTTCTCTCTTTTTTTTCAGAAGTTTCTATCTATGTATCTTTGTGTTGTTTTTTTCTTTTTCTGTTTTGAGTATGACATTATTTTGTAAGTTTTACGTGTACAATCATTTAAAGTTTTTAATTGATAGTTTCATATTAATTGTCGCAACTATAATCATGAAATAGCCTTAGTGTACGTGTTTCAGTTCGATTTGAACTCATGTCCAACAAATCTGATAATTTTTATTAAACCACTGAAAAAACATCATTTTTATTCACAGACATTTTATAATAATTAGAAAAAGAACAAACAAATTAAAAAGTCATTATAAAAAGATCATAGTACGTACCTAATATGTATGTACAAAACATGTTCTTGCAATGAACCTTCACTACCTTTCGTTGAATGAAAAGATAGAAAAAAAGGGTGTTAATAACAAATATTTTCTAAAAAAGTTAAATTGAATGAAAAGATAGAAAAAAAAAGGGTGTTAATAAATGGTTAAAACAATTATGATGGTTTGTATAAAAGATATATCAATTATTTGATAAAATTACAGTTATTAAAAACATGTATCTGTAAGGAAAAGTTAAATAGAAAAAAAGAAAGTTACCAAAATTAGAAATGTATTGAAAAGCTACATGTATACATTTAGAAAGACAGAGACCAAAAAGAGTAAAATTTTAATTTAACAAATTTGTATATAATTTTTTTTAACAGTAAAAAATAAATAAAATTGAAAAAAATATTTTTAACTCTAATACAACAAAACAAGTCTGATAACAACAAACATATAGACCTAATCATCTATCTTAAGAGTAATATCAGATTAAACACAAAAATATACAATACTCGAGTTATACTATAAAAAAATACAAATAAAAATTGGATACAGAACAACATACAACTAGACCTCTCAAAATAATACATAAACAAAAGAAATAATACTACAAAGAGATATACAAAAGTTCACAACCATAAAATACATACTACTATGAATCTGCAAAATATTCATATAATAATAATAATAATAATAATAATAATAATAATAATAAAAATAAATGATGGTAAATGATATTTACTAAAGCAAATTTGTATATAATAACTTTTGTCTTTACTCATGAGCAAAAATATGTCAAAGTTATTCCCTTTTTATTAATCAAATGTTATAAAAACTATTTATTTTATTAACCATATCACGTCTCTTACAGTATAATTGGAGTGCCCTTTTGGCCTCAATCATCAAAATATAAATACTTACGTTTCGGCTTCCTCAAATTTGTTCTTCAGTCATCATCTATGCAGATTTAAAGTGATTTTATTCTACTATAAATTATTTTTGTATTAGTTCCAACACATAATTTGAATTTTTTTTTATTGATCCATGTGATGAGCCATACTTATTAAAATATTATTTAAATTTTTTTATCTAATTCTATCAGCAGAGATAATATAATGAGTTCAGAAAAAAAAATTATATATATATAAAGACACACGTATGGGATTTGACTTTTTTTTTAGTAGGTCACCCAAACAGAGGGTGATGCATAAAATAAAATGACTAAATAGTCGGTGATAAGAATTGAAATATTTTATTTTCAATATAATAAGGAAAAGGTCTCAATACAATAATTTTAATTTTGTAGTTTTAGTAATTGTTATATATGTTTACTAAGAAAAAAATTAATATTATAATATACTTAATGTTGTAGAGATTTTTTTTTCTAAATTTAAATTTTTTATCTTTTTACTCTTTTCTTAATTTAAAATCTTTAATTCTTTATTTTTTATTTTTTTGTAAATTTAAAATCTTTAATAATTATTTTAAGGTTAAAACAATTACTAAAAATCAAATATACAATCAATTAACTTAATTATTAATAAAGTTTAAATAATTTTTTTTGTACAGAAATTCTTTTATTATATATTAAATCGTTTATTAACTTAAATAAAGTAACTCAATGTTTGATTGGATGATGCACTAAGTGATAATTCGAAAGGCACAGAATAATTTATCATAGTATATATTTGAGCAAAAGATAATAAAAAAAAAAAAATATGAGCATGCAAGGATTTATCGGTGCTCTTTCATCCTCCACCAAGCATATTTTAAAAGAGAAAAGTTTCGAAATTTCTTGCAAGTTGCTTCTTCATATATTTTAAAATTTAAATATATTTTTTTAATCAACACGTGCAATGCGCATAGGAGATGATAATACATGTTTTATTTTATGCTAGAGCAGGTTTTGGTACACTTAATTTCATTTAAATTATTGGCTATTGATGGCAGTGGTATCATAGATTTATTCAATTTAAAATATTATAAATATATAATTTTAAATGTATGTTACATTATATATATATATATATATATATATATATATATATATATATATATATATATATTAATAAATTTTATTTTGTGAGTTTTGTTCTGGATAGTATTAAGTGTTATTTTTAGTTTTCTTTTTTTTAATATATTTTATTCTCTTCGTTTAGTTTTCATTGAAATTTTCAAGCCTTTATATGCCGTGAAGATATTTTTTTGTGAAAAAAATTGAATAATATTGATAATTTTAATGATCTGGTGATATTGTAAATGATTGTATTTAGAAATATACGCTTTTATTTTCCTTTTGTATTAATTTGATAATTAAATGCTGGTTATTATTGTTGTCATGGATCAAGTTTACCATATCTATATTTCCTTTCTTCTTTTTTTTTTCTTTCTAACTCTATATATAGGATAATTATTTGTGTTTTAAACTACGAAATCACTATTATGTGTTGCTATCATTTATCTTTATGCCAATTTTTATTATAAATTCATAAAATTTATAAGTGCTATATGAAAGTTATGGCTGTAATTTTAAAATAAACATTCAAAATATAACTTATACTTTCTTTAAATATATATATTAATGTTCTAATAGATTACTACTAGAATGTAATTAACATTTTAATATAATATGTATAAAATTTTGATACAGGTGTATCTATTACTATCTTTGACCGAAAATAACTGAAATTTAAACTTGTTTCTATACAAACTAAAAATGACAATAAATATGATATTTATTGAAACAATTTTACTCTATCTATTGATACATTATTTTTTTTCTGCTGCAAAAGCAAACATTAATATTTATTAAAATATAAAAATATATATATCAATTTAAAAAATTAAAAATATAACCATTTTAGAGTAGAGGAAGTAAATAATTTTAATTATTGTAGTCGACCTAACAATTAATTTTGGTTTAGTACATTTTTTTATATCTGGAGTATTACAATATGTATACAGAATGTCCAAATAAAATGGCCACAATAACTATGATAAAAGAAGTTGGTGCTTGTTTCTTAACTTTGTAGTATTTTACTAACACATTATGAGCAAAAGTACAAAATCAAGGTTTGGTTCCATAATTCCTCTATTTTTTACTCACTACGTCCTATATTTAAATTATAATATGTTTAAAAAGAGTTAAACTCGAATAAGTGGTATAAAAAGTGAACTATATTAAAAAATAATAATTTATTCCACCTAAATTAAACTAAGACTATTTTTTAGTTTAGAGAAATGTATTCTATATATTTTAGAACTTAATTTTTTCTGCTTTAAAATTTAAACTAATGTAATTATCTAAATTACGTTCTCACTGTGCACAGAAAAATCAAATAAAGAAAATATATCATTTTATTTTTTTATTTCAAATTTATACATGAATTCATTTAATATTAAGTATATGTAGTCACCAAAACTTTTATGGATAAAATTGTACTAATAAACTAATATAAATAGTAAAATATTTAATATAGAAGCGAACCAATCATAAAAAAAAAAAAAAAAAATTAAAATTTT
>Ga0209700_108368_pt1 | contig 13329 bp, 6 predicted proteins | sample SiratroredBW_FD_187528 | JGI IMG/M metagenome (GOLD analysis project Ga0209700, IMG submission 187528) | Root nodule microbial communities of legume samples collected from California, USA - Siratro red BW (SPAdes) (version 2) | ecosystem: Host-associated > Plants > Roots > Nodule | place: USA... | reverse complement strand
TATATATATATATATATATATATATATATATATATATATTTGTTATAGAAAAATAGATGATCTATTTTTATCTAAACAAAAACATATAAAAATACATAAACATGGAAATATTAAAATAATAAAATTAAACATTAATATTTAAATGAAAAATAATTTAAAAAAAAAGTTGAAGCATTTAATAATTGATTTAAAATAAATATTGTTTTCAAAAAGGCATATAACGTATCCTTTGCGATTTTATATTTAGTAGCCATTTCAATTTTAAATTTACCATTTACTAATTCAACCAGTTAATTTGGAATCTGATATGGCTCATGATCTAGGGATAAATAGTGGTTTATGTATTGACAAGGTAATTTTCAACGCACTTGTAAATTCATTTGAAACTAGCGTTATATAATGAACGGTGTATTTAAGAAGGTACAATTATATACATAATTTACATCACGTAAAACTGAGAATCCTATTAAAGGAAAATGACAGAACTAACAATTTTGGAAGCAAAACAGAATGATATTGGAACAAAAAAAAAATATACCTAGACTAGGAAGAGGCTCAAGACAGAAACTACAAATGTGAGATGAATTTATCAGCCAATCTTTTCCGTGTTTGTATCATCTGAGGGCCATATTACTGTCTCCATGAGTCGTTCCCTCATTAACTCCAAGTTTTCATCAGATATTTCCTTGTATATCTCAGCATGATCACATTTCTGCACAAACAATGGTTGTTAAGTTCGTCATACCTTCACAAAACATTTAAATTCTTTCGATATATATTTATACAGAGAAAGAGAGCTATTCAATTCTATTACCTTGACCCATTTACTATAAAGGTGAAGCCGAGTTACCATCACTCTTTCAGCAAGCTCTTGTTGCTCCTATCAATTGGAAGAGCAGATATACCACATCATTGACATTAACAAGATGTAACAAGTTTTGAAAATTACAACAATTAAATTTCATGTTTATTTGAAATTTGGAAATTGTGTGAATAAAATTTGATATTGAAGGCATACTGCATGGCCGTCTCACAGTTCTTAAAATTTGGCATAAGCAGAAAATGAACTGAAGCAGAAAATGAACTGAAGTGGCATGCAACAATAACTCTTTACCCTCCATGTGTTAAACTAATAATAAATAATTAAAGCAACGTTTTCAAAATAGATGGTTGAAAATCCCACTATCATAGTGATACGGTTAGCATAATATTGATGAATCTATTAAGTCACTCTGATATTTGTGTTATCGAACCACCCATGTTTCACACTCTAAATGTCCATTGATGTGAAAGAGTGTTTTGAAAATTTCACATTAAGTAATAATATGATTAAATAATATATATACATATCAAAGAGAAATTCCATCTCACGAGTATGCTTTTTAAAGTTCTGTTAGATTCTTAAACAAAATGAAGCAACAAACAGAAATCAACCTGAAAAGGTGGAGCGAATAGCAGCCTCTATGACAAAGGAAAGGATATAGCGGATTAAAACTGATAATTGAGCCTTTCAAGTTTCTTTTAATAAATGATTTGCTATAAAAAAAAAAAAATTGTAGGGAGGTGCTACAGTTAATTACTCTCTTTTTGTAAAAATGAAGAAACAAATTTTACAATTAGAGTAAAGATAAAATGATCTGACATGTATAAAGGAATTAAAAAGAAGGCATTTCAGATTGAGTATGGTAATTTGTTTAAAGAAGCCACAATAACATAGCATATATCCTTAGAGAGAATTTTCAACAAATGAACTAAGTAACTTGGGCACAAAAGAAGAATACCTTCCCAAGGGATCGAATAAAACGTTTTCCATCTCCTGGTCTGTTTGATGCAACAAAACTGCCAACAAAGAAAACATTACAAACAATTATCTAAATATTTGAGATAGCCAGCAATCATTAATTACTAGCATGTTTGAATAGGAAAATATTCAATGAATTCAAGTTATATACACAACAGATTCAGGGTGCATTTGGTTTGTTGTTATTTTCAGTTGAGATATTTTCACTTTGGAGAATATCATATTGTTTTGTTCTATGTCATGTTTTCAAGAATTTGCAAAAGGATATAATAAAACTAACAAAATATTATTCTCTCCACTTGGTTCACAACATCTTGAAAACAAAACCAAATGCATTCTAAACCTTAGACTTAATACAAAACATCATTTCAGACTAAATAATCACATGGGCACGTAAATCTTTGTTGAAACATTTTCCCTTAAATTAATAGAAACTTCACTTACTTGTAGAACCACGTATATTTAGGAGGGTTCATCTCATACAACTGATGAAGAACAGTCCTCACAGCCTTGATTGTGAAATAGTTGAGCATTTGCTGTTTCCAAAGATGCATCAGTTAGATCGCATACAGCGTTTAGTGTATTTGTATCATAGCAGATAAATTGGTGATGATTAAAGGTACAAATGTAATAAAAAAAACATATTCTCATTGAATATAAAAGACTCCTAATGAGTGAAAACGATCTTCCTCCATATAAGAATGAAAACCAATTTTGTAAACAAATTTGCATTTTCATTTCTGATGTAAGAATGAAAAGGAAAGGAGTTCATGGTAGAATTGTGTAGAAGGTTAATAGTTTAAGAGCTTCTTAGGACTCCCTTACTATTGCAAGCCACAACTCACTAACAAATGACACTTTTTCCATAATGATACAATGTTCAAAAGCTCTGCAGGTCTTAGAAATTAGAATTAGAATATGCTATGAAGCAAACACTCCCTAAATAAGGCAAATCAAAGCAATGCTAAAGGAGAAACTGAGTTATAATAAACTCAAACCAAATACAAAAACGGTATCATTAAGGTTATGCTTAGTTTTCAGCAAGAAACCTCTATTGTCCATTCAAAAAGTAAAATCAAAAAGCCTCTTGTATGATTTTCAGTTAGTTCTGATTACAAACCGGGTTTAGTCTCAATTTTATGTTTCTGCAAAACTCAGTTGGTAAAAGGAAAGTCATTGGAACTTAACTTTACAAACTTTGATCCAAACATGCACTGAAATATCAGATCTAAAACCACAAGATGTATTAAACGTGTTACCGTTTTAACATCTTCAAAAGTTTCTTCATATTGGCCTCCAAGCTCATTGACAATGGCCACTCTCCTATCCTTACGCTGCCTCTTGCAACTTCTGCTAACAAAGAGTCTCCACTCTCTTCCAGGATCAATGAAAGAACTGCTCAACTTCATAGTCCCTCCACCATGCTTCGTCAAGTGCTTCCTTCCCATCAAATTCTTGCACAAAACAACATCTCCACCACTCTTCAGATTGACACTAGTTGTTGTTGGGAGAGCATCCACACACAAACAAGGGCCAGTGTGAGAGTCCATCACTGATGATCCCACAACAGACAGAGCACCCACCATCCTCTCTCACTATCCCAATCTCCACAGAAAAACTCTTGAAGACACACACCTAAGGTTCAAAATTGCCTCAAAAGACAATGGAACTCTATAAATAGAGATACCCTTCAGCACAAAGTACACCTAGGGAGGAAGAGCAATGGAGGGTGTCCAGGAAAATTGGAAATTGAAGAAGTTGTTGTGGTCAAAGACGCATGCAGTGTTTGTGGGAAGGTTGAACAAGAGAAGTAGCAAGCTTTTGGGTGCAAGGAAAAGTAAACTAAAACTATAGAGGTGAGATTTTTCAAGGGTGGGAGTGAACCTTCACCAGACAATTTTTTGAGGTCCAAAACTGTCCAACAGAAAAAAGAAAAAAGTGAAGGATTCAAATTGACAATGGAATCTCCTTAGATTTTCACACACATGTTTTGGAATTGATTTTATATATTTGATTAAAATTGAATTAAAGCTGTGTAATTCATTATTCTTATTTTCTATTTTAAAGACAATCTACTTAACAAATTTTATTATATACTTTTTATTCAATACAAAACTTTTTTTTTTTCACTTTACTCAACATGGACTCCATTCCTATTAGTTATTTACATCTATTTCAACTCAAGATTAATTGTAAACTTGAAATCAAATACAAAAACAGTCATCTAAAATTGTGTTAAACTATATTTTAATTGTAATGTAAAGTGAATAAAGAAAAACATACTAAATTTGTCAACAACTGTGGGGTGTTGATTTGATGGGTTTGGTGAATGTGAAGCCACGTGGTTGTGAATCTTTGTACATTGTTCAATGTTTTTGTACTACTTTGTTGGAACACATGACGTTGCATGAATGAAGGTGAAGGAAAGTGTCCCACATCGATCAGACTCAGTGCCCGTTCCTCACGCAGCCACATGTGCTTCTATGTGCATTTTCTTTCCAACTCAAGGAATGTAGCACACATGTTGGATCATATTCACATTGCCCACTGTTCTCCTTCATAACCTAATTTCATGAATCCCCACAGACCATAGACATGCACGTGTTATAAAATTTGAAATTTCATCTAAAATTTCACCACGAATTTGTAAGTATTTTGATAATGAAGTTATACATAATAATTACGTTGGATTAACAACATAAACATTTATGATTAAAATAAAAGATAACAAAAAACAAATAATATATAATAATATAATTTACTAAAAAGAAAAACAATTATAATATCTTTTTCTCTACTCCAAAGAGAAAACAATAATATCTTATAATGAAAATAAGAAAAATGATTACAAGAAAAATTTTAGAAGAGAAACTAATTTTCTTTTTTAATTTCTCTCTCAAATATTAAAGGAATAGAGAAAGAAAAAGAAAAATTTTGAGTATTTTAATAAGAAATATTGTGTTTCTTTTATAACATGAGAACTAAATACTGAAGTAAATTTTGTTGATGTGAGAATTTTCTTTCATATTATCTCACTTGAAGATTTTGATGAAAATAATCAAATCTTCACATTATGTTTATTCTTTGTTGTGTTGTTTATTCTTTTTATAAATCATAGTATGATCAAAACTTACATAGACTTTTCAATACATGTTTGATTCTGGAATGAAAGACAGAATATCTTATAATGTGCAAGATATTTAGAATGTCACAATATATAACAAGCTTTTGTTACTTGTGTCCGAATTCCTTCATTTACTTTTGAATTCACTTCCTTACAAGCTTAAGTAGTTGTCATTTACTCTTTATAATAGACAAAACTAAAACATCTTATAATTTGGATAATCAACTTATTGTCTCTCTTTCAAACATAAAACATAAACACATAATTAATAGTAGTTTTGTTTTTATCAAGATCACTTTCAGAATTGATATAACCTTTGATAATATATTTTGATTCTTCAAATTAGTTAAAGTGATTTAGTCTCAGAAAAAATAAAACAAATACTGAAAACAAAGGTCAAATGGTTACATATCTCGCACAATATCTTCCATTTCTCTTGACAACATATCCATTTTATTTGCATCCTCTTCATCAAACATTTCTGTTAGTGTGTTTTCTTTAATATTATTATTGTTTTTCTTTTACTGGTGAGTGAGAGATGGTTATTCTTGAGAATAGGTTATCTTTTTTCTTCTCCGTGATCTCTCTACTTTTTGAATATGCTGCATGATTTTTTTTCCCTTTTTAACTCCTTTATTGATTATACTCTTTTCCCATTTATTTCCAAGATGAGCAATAAAGTGGGTATTAATAAATATAGTTGGTGAGCAATAAAGTGGGTGCAGATGGATATTTTTATACAAAGAAAATTTCAAATTAACATTCTGTAAATAAGGTTTGAATTATTGCTGGTGTTAAATGGCCTTGTTTCTACTTTCCAAACAAAGTTTGAAAGTTATTCAGTTGGTTGAACAGTTTTTTAAAAATTTGGAGAATTATCAAGAAAAGATGGATATATGTATATATAGAAGGACACTGTTTCGATTAACATTGATCTTTACATTAACCACTTCATAATTATAAACAGTACAGGACGCCCTACGCATGTAGTGCAGGTCATGTTTGGCTGACTTATTTATATTATGCATTAGTTGACTTAATTGATTATTTTTTTTACTTAATTAAAAATTAGAAAAGAATACAACCTCTTTCTCTATCAAAAAAATCATGATATATCATTGTTCAAAACATCAAATATTTAATATTGAAGAACAACAATATACATCTCTCAGTATTTTGACGTCTGATCAGTGTAAAAGAAAACATCCAATTACTTAAAATTACTTCTTTTACTGAAAGAACAATTTCTTTTGAAAAAAAAATTATACTTTGAAACTACTGTTTACAAATTACATCTATCTGATAAGTATCAAAGTATAACACCCTTTAAAAAATCGTATATAAAAGCATATTGTATACAAAAGATACCAAAAACATAAAAAAATATAAATGAAAATGAAAAGAAGAAATTATGCTTCAAGATCTTGGGGCCTTGAGACACTGGAACCTCATTGTCTTCTCTACAGCAGTAGCAAGCATACAAGATGAGCTGAAGCAGTCCAGAGACTGCTCCAATACTGTTACTGATCTGCAAGAATGAATACACAAAGGTAAAGATGCAAAAGGAAAGAGAAATGATATACAAAGTTAAGTGAGGGATTAATTACGAGAACATAGAGGTCGAAGGGGTGGATAAGAGCATATGTGGTCCAGCACACACCGTTAAGGAAGTTGGTCAGAGAGAGCCAGAATGGCATGAATTTCACGCTCTTCCTTTTGATAACCTTGGCCTGAGACCATTATAACACTAGTAGAAAATTAGGCTTCAACGTCTCCTCATTAAAACGGTTAAATCAGCAAACGACGTGGTGAAAAATACGGTGACATTTTTGTAAATAAATAAACATAACCACGTCGGTTCAAGAAAACAACCGTCCTTAAAGTATTTATAAAAAAGGAAAAAACCAAATTTTGAATTTTTAAATACGCGTTTAAATCCCATGTCGGTTGAGAGCTCCCAACCGATGTGGGACTTTTACTCACTACGTCAGTTGCCTAACAAAAACCGACGTAATGCACACAGTGAAAAAATTGGGGCAAATTGACTGAAATTAGGGTACACACCACGTCGGTTCTGGGCTTTGTAACCGACGTGGTGTGTTAACAGTAAATTTTTTTTTATTTCACGGCATGCACCACGTCGGTTGGGAGTCCAGAACCGACGTGGTGCGTCTATTTTATTTCAAACGCGCCTTTTTACTTCGTGGTGCGTCTATTTTATTTCAAACGCGCCTTTTTACTTCACTTTTCTTTTTCTTCACTGCGCGCGTTCTCCCTGGTACTGTTCCGGCGTCTTCTCCTTCACTTTTCGACCTCCATTTGCACCTCATTCTACTCCATTTTTACTTCCTCTTGTTCGCGACTTCGAGAGCTTCGATTTGAATGCTTCTATTTCGATTTCAAGTCCATTAGAGGTGCGTTTCCTTTGAAGCTCTGCGCTCATTCTTTCTCTTCCATTTTCGATAAGTTTTGCTTTTTATTCCAAATTATTCTCACTCATCACTTGATGCTTAAGTTTGTTGATTACCCCGGATGATGTTACCGATTGTTGTGGGATGACCAGGTTGATCTAGGGTAAACTGTTTTTTACTCGTCATAGTTATATCATAATCATATAATCATGCTCGTTTTTACCTTTTTTTTATTGTTATTGGATTAGTGTAGTGATCAGAAACTCTTACTAAAGCGAGCCATGTCAAGGGAATGAAGCTTGGATTCGAGGAGAGTTAATAGGGTGTGTGATTGGCAGAGAAGTGTCATCGGGAATAATCTCCGAGGTGAAGGAGGAGAAGAGTGTGAGTGTTGAATCCAACAAGAAAGTTGATGAAGTGTCCTCAAGCAGAGCTGAGGAGAACGTGGTAGAGGCTCTGAATGGTGAGAAGGAGAAGGAGAAAGAGAAGGGGAAGGAAGAGAATGGTGGTGTCGATGGAGTCCGGGGGCCAAAGGGTGACAGAAGAAGATCAAAGCCAAATCCAAAGCTAAGTAACCCACCGAAGCATCTGCAGGGGGAGCAAGTAGCAGCTGGGTGGCCACCTTGGCTAACAGCAGTGTGTGGTGAAGCCCTTAGTGGGTGGATTCCGCGAAAAGCTGACACATTTGAGAAAATTGATAAGGTGGGTTTGTATTGATTGGCAAAAATTTTGACCATCAATTTCATTTAGGTGATTGTGTTACATTTAACTTAAAATGGAAATGCATTTGATGAGTCTTGCCATATTAGGGATGTGTGGATGTGGTTTGAAGTCCAATTGAGTCTGCATATTGAGATGCAATGTTCTGATCTTCTCATTCTTGTTTTATTTTTCTTTAAATTTCCTTTATATTAGATTGGTCAAGGAACTTATAGTAATGTATACAAAGCTAAGGACACAGTGACGGGTAAGATTGTTGCACTGAAGAAGGTTTGATTTGACAATTTGGAACCTGAGAGTGTAAAATTCATGGCCAGAGAGATTCTTATTTTGCGAAGATTGGATCATCCCAATGTTATAAAGCTAGAAGGTTTAGTTACATCCAGAATGTCCTTGAGCTTATACCTGGTGTTTGATTACATGGTGCATGATTTAGCTGGACTTGCTGCAAGCCCTGACATAAAATTTACAGAGCCACAGGTTAGACCAGGTTTGCCTTAATAATCTAAGAAATAGAAGATACCTTTTCGAAAGGTTCTAAAAATTATAGAACTTTCAAAAACATTTGTGTAAGTATGCAATGTGTGGTACTGATAAAATAATCTAAGAAATTGAATGTCTTCAGAAGAAACAGAAGAAACGTGTGAAGCTGGAGGATAATGAGAACAGAACCACACCAAACAAGGTAGCCTGGTTTCGGATCAGAGGCCTTGGTGACTGGAGGGTTTACATTGATGGTGTCCCTATGACAGAAGCTGAAAGGCTCAGATGGGAGCAAATCTGGGCTGCTGTGAGAGAAGAAAGACACAGATTGGCCTAAACATCTAAGCCAAACTAAGGTAAGTTTGAAATAATGTAATACTACTGTCATGTGATTCAAGCTTTTCAAAACCATTTGTTGATTTTTATTATTCAGTTTTGCAGTGAGAATGGGAATATTTAGCTTGAACTTATCTTAAATAAATTTTATGCAGACATTTGCTTGAAGTTATCTTAAATAAATTTGATGCAGACATTATTCTATTTTAGAATATGTATACATTCTATTCTATGTTAGGAAGTGTATTTTGTATTTTGTATCGATGTTTAGATTGCACGTGGGAGCAACTTCCAATACACTGGGTAATGATTGTGCTTATTGCATTATCAGTCAACTTCGGGTCGAAAACCGACGAAAAAAGTCTCTCAGAACCGACGACGAAGGCTATTTTTCTACTAGTGTAAGTTTTGGAAACAAAAATTGTGTAAAACAGATTTTAATGTTCATGTGTCATATCATATGAGCTCATAATGTAAGATGAGATTTAGTTGTATAAATTGGGAAGACAAACCATGATTGTAAGAGGAGAGACATACATCATGACATTGAAGACATCGCATATGATACCAACCACCAACGACCTTCGAGTGGTGCCATGTAATACCAGCGTTGTTATAAGAACAATGGCAGCAAAGAAAACAGCCTCGATCAGAAGTAAAATGGACACCTTTTTCTGAAGGAAGGAAAGAGAACAAGAATATTAATTATATGGTTACGTAAGCATTATTTTATCTTTGAAACAATCATTAATTTTGGGACATGAAAAGTAATTGAATTGTTTTACCCGTCCATTGTTGGTGGCATAGATGAAAAAGATGGCGAGATAGAAGAACTCGAAGACAAGGCCAACGGTATTGATGGTGACGACTAGAAGAGTGTGTGGGTGCACAAATGGCATTCCATAGAACACCCAAAACGCACAGTTCAACACCGTAGCTATGTAGGGATCGGCTTTGAACTCCTCCACCGACTTCTGCTTTATAATTTTATAGAAAGTTGGGCTGCAATTCATTTAAATAACGCATATATAATTTTTCTAAAAGAATTGTATATATAAAGAAGGAAAATGATACTTTGACACCGCATTTTCTCTTACTTATGTTTGACACTCCAACGTAGCATGTGTTGTCCCGCATAACAATGAAAGAGAAAACGCAGTTGTTTTGGAACACATGTGTCTCAGGGGTAGAATGTCTAAGTGGTTAGCTCAGTTCAAATAAGTGGTTCGCTGTGTGTAATTTTGGAACACACACATGTGTCTCAGGGGTGGTAGGTCTAAGTGGTTAGCTCAGTTCACCTAAGTGGTTCGCTGTGTGTAGTTTTGAAACACACATGTGTCTCAGGAGTGGAAGGTCTAAGTGGTTAGCTCAGTTCAAATAAGTGGTTCGCTGTGTGTAGTTTTAGAACACACACGTGTCTAAGGGGTGAAAACACTAAGTGGTTAGCTCAGTTCAAATAAGTGGTTCGTTGTGTGTAATTTTGGAACACACACATGTGTTTCAAGGGTGGAATGTCTAAGTGGTTAGCTCAGTTCAAATAAGTGGTTCGCTGTGTGTAATTTTGGAACACACACATGTGTCTCAGGGGTGATAGGTCTAAGTGGTTGCTCAGTTCACCTAAGTGGTTCGCTGTGTGTAGTTTTGGAACACACATGTGACTCAGGAGTGGAAGGTATAAGTGGTTAGCTCAGTTCAAATAAGTGATTTGATGTATGTAGTTTTGGAACACACACGTGTCTGAGGGGTGAAAACACTAAGTGGTTAGCTCAATTCAAATAAATGGTTCGCTGTGTGTAATTTTTGAACACACACATGTGTCTCAGGGTTGGAATGTCTAAGTGGTTAGCTCAGTTCAAATAAGTGGTTCGTTATGTGTAATTTTGGAACACACACATGAGTCTCAGGGGTGGAATGTCTAAGTGGTTAGCTCAGTTCAAATAAGTGGTTCGTTGTGTGTAGTTTTGGAACATACACGTGTCTGAGGGGTGAAAACACTAAGTGGTTAGCTCAGTTCAAATAAGTGGTGCGCTGTGTGTAATTTTAGAACACACACATGTGTCTTAGGGGTGGAATGTCTAAGTGGTTAGCTCAGTTCACCTAAGTGGTTCGCTGTGTGTAGTTTTGAAACACACACATGTGTCTCAGGAGTGGAAGGTCTAAGTGGTTAGCTCAGTTCAAATAAGTGATTCGCTGTGTGTAGTTTTGGAACACACACGTGTCTGAGGGGTGAAAACACTAAGTGGTTAGCTCAGTTCAAATAAGTGATTCGTTGTGTGTAGTTGTAGTTTTGGAACACACACGTGTCTGAGGGCTGAAAACACTAAGTGGTTAGCTCAGTTTAAATAAGTGGTTCGCTGTTTGTAATTTTGGAACACACACATGTGTCTCAGGGGTGAAATGCCAAAAAGAACTGTGTTTTTTTTTCCATTGTCACGCGGGACGGTACATGCCACGTCGGAGTGTCAAACAGAAGTAAGACAAAATACAGTATCAAAGTATCATTTTTCTATAAAGAAACCGCTACCCAAAACAAGATATTTTTGGATTACTTTTCGATATATATATATATATATAGAAAACAAAAGAAGTACTTGATGTACAAGTGCTTGAAGGAGATCTCACAAGATAATTTAGCTAAATCCATATAATAGATTCACACCACTTTCGACACCCAAAACTATAAGTTATTAAATATTTTTAATTCAAAATTATAAAACATTAAATTTATAAATCTTTTTTCATATATATTATTTAACTTTCTAATCTTAATTAACGTGAGACTTAAATTTTAGGAGTACAAAATGCTTGCATCTCATTGCATACCCTTACATATATAATATTTATTTTGAATTTAAAAATTATATTAATGATCATTTTTTATTCTCATTGACATGCAAACTTTTAATAGGAAAATTTAACATTTTAATTCGTGATACATATGCTAAATTAGAATTTTTGAATTATGAAAACCATAAATCATGAATAAAAATAAAAAGATTAAAATTAAAATTTAACTATTTTTAGATTAACAACAGAAAAATTAAACTCACACCATATTAAGGAAATTATCTAGAATACTTTTTTTTTTCACATTATTAAACGTGAATTTTAAACTCACGACTTATTCTTTGATCAATTTCACCCAAAATCAATCTTATATTTTCTATCCCTTCACTTTATTAATAAATTAAATGGAATGATTTAGTTGGAAGCAAATATGTCGTGATGAGAAAAAGTTAAGTGATAAAAAAAAGTAAACTAAAACTCAGGTATTAATTAAAGAGATTAATAACTACAACTAGTCACACACGCATATCTACATGATAATAATGTAACATTGTTAGAGAGAAAGATTAATTACGCTGGTGAAAAGAACAAGCCGAGATGACATTTCCTGTACGGAAAAAACAAAGACGGATGAGAACAGACAAACAAAACAAACTTAACAATAAGAACTCTAAATTCTAAATCGAACGCTTTATTATTTTCATGCATAAATAGATTTAACAATAAAAGTCATGCATAAAAAACTATGCAGAATCAGCATTGATTGAAACTGAAGTTTAAGTTATCCTTATTATTAGAATGAGAGACTCTCATACGTAAACAAAGCTAAATGCGATAGATGGAAATTCAAATCAAAAGTCGAACGAAAAAAGTCGATTGAGAAACACATGTATGTGCAAAATTTGGAGTTGTAGTTTGGAATAGAGAAGGACCGAACGTATGATGCCGATGATGTTGCGAGTTACTGAAGTGCTCACCATTTTCGAATGCAACAGAAAACACTTAAAAAACTAGAAAAACTGCGAAACAACACAATGTCCTTTATGTGAGTGTTTGAGGTTTGATATAAGAACGAAGGAAGATGTTTTGCTTTTATAACTAGTTTTTAAGCAAATATATTTTAATATCTTAACTGATTATATCTTTTAAAAGATAATAGAGCTAAGTTTTATCATTAAATTATTTTATTTTTAATATGTTAATTGATAATTCAGTTAAGTTTTATCATTATTTTATTTTTAATATGTTAACTGATTATATAATTAAGCTAAGTTTTATTATTAAATTATTTTATTTTTGATAACTAATTATGTTTCAATGTTATAAGTTAACAATAATAATTAGCCTACTCTCATCAAATCTATCAAACTTATCTTCTTCAAGTATCTCGAATGAAACTCTATCAAATTTATCTTCTTCTTCTGTTTTTAAGTTAAATAACTATCAAAAATGAGCTGTAAATTTTTTTTTAAATTAAAAAAAAAAACCATAAACACAAAACCCTTTTTTTTCATATAAAAATTAAATTAAAAGTATGTGTAATATATATATATATATATATATATATATAATTGTTTGTTATTTTGAGAAATTAGTTTTAGTAAATTTTGAAAATTATAATTGTAATTAATATAAAATATTATTAGAATAAAAACGTATAAGATTGT
>Ga0209700_108367_pt1 | contig 13329 bp, 9 predicted proteins | sample SiratroredBW_FD_187528 | JGI IMG/M metagenome (GOLD analysis project Ga0209700, IMG submission 187528) | Root nodule microbial communities of legume samples collected from California, USA - Siratro red BW (SPAdes) (version 2) | ecosystem: Host-associated > Plants > Roots > Nodule | place: USA... | reverse complement strand
CTATTCAGCAACATTGAACCCTCAAGTGCAATATCAGTTCAAAAACCACAAATGAAATGTATAAATCATCACAAAAACAAGACAAACAATCAAAACTAAAACTCAACCTAATTTCAGCAACACTTCACCGTAAACTGCAATCACAGTTCAAAACCTAGAAATTTCCCAAACCTAAACCAAGTTGCAACGGCGACGTACAATAATAAAATTTACCTAGGCGTTCCTCCTTGGTTTCGTTTCTGAGACCCTTCTCTGTTTTTCCTCAATGTCAAGGTCGCAGCTTCTCCTACGATTCAACGTTCCTCACCATGTTTTTCTCGTCGTCGTCGCCCTCCACTGCTCCTAACGACCGTCGAGCGCAACCAAAGGTTCTTCGTTTTTCCCTCAAAGAACCGTGAAGCACCCTTTTCCCTCACACACAACTTCTCCTACGAACCGCGAAGCACCCAAAAACCTTTGGTTTTCCCTCACGCATATTCTCGTTGTCGTCGCCCTCCACCCCTCCAATGGCCATCGAGCGCAACAAAGTTTCTTACTTTTTCCCTACAACCAAGCACGAAGCACTCAAAGGTTCTTCCTTTGATTTTCAAATACCAGACACGAACCACTTTCGTATGTTTTGCAAAGATTTAACAATCATATCATGTCTCTGGTATTTACCATTTATGCCCCTAGTGTCACGTCATAGAAAAATGACACATCACAGTTATAATGTGACTGTAATACACGTGGGTTTTGACAAACAAACATTTTTCTTTTTTAATATTTTGGATGATGTGACTTTATGTTGTTTAGTTTGCAACTTGCCGTTTTTTTTTCTCTTTTTTTTTCACCTTATATGTCAGATTGACGTCATTTAAAAGCAAATCCTGATTAACACGTTTAAAAGACTTATCAATTTATTAATTACACTATATTTTTATAGCAGGTGACACGAACATTTAGTATCCGTACAACAACTTTTTTGACAGCACTATATACTCTTAGTTTTGTTAAAATTATGATAATCATAAACTAAAGACTAAATAATATATTAGTTTTTTATCTTATTTTTTTAGATTCAGGGTGTCTATAGTCTCATAAAAAAATAATTTAATCTTTTATTTTGGTAAATTTAATTAAATTTAATCTTTCTCCATAAGTTGATGTTATTAGTAATTTTATAATAAATCGTGTCACATGAAGTTGTTTTTACTTGTACATTAATAAAGTGATATCTTTAACATGTACAATAATATTTTACAATTATAAAAATAAAAATCTATTTGTGAATGAATATTAAAATTTCCGTATTTATTTATCTTATACGTTATTTATGAATCTTGAAATTGATAGAGCGGATATGTCTTTCTAAATGAGTTAGGTAACTACTTTTTTCAAAGATAGAGTTTAAAAAAATAAAATTAGACTCCTTTCTAGTCTTCTTTTGTCTGGGTGATCTAAATAATGTGTCTCATTTTTAAGAAAAAAATCATTTGTTTTTTTAGTAGGTCAATTAACTTAGGTAAAATTAATTTATTTTTAATTTTTATATTATTATGTATTCTTTGAATAAAATGATATATATGTCCATGACGGATTGTATCCTTTTTATGTATTTGGAAGGTTAGATAAAATATTAAAAAATAATAAAAGTGTAATAAATATTATTATTACATATTTTTAAATTTTTACCTATTTGTTCATATTATTTTAATATTTTTTTATTTAAATGTTATGAAACATTCATTACATAGTAGTTATTGTATGATTATTTAGTTAATACTTTAAAATGATATTACTTTGTTATACAATAGTGCATAGTACTAATAAGTAGTGGTATCTTTTAGTTAAGTATATCTTGATTTGCATGTTGTAAACTTGTATACTTGACCTAAATTCAAAATATAATAATGATGAGATATTAATAGAGAGATTTTCTCTTTTTTTTTTGGGTCGAGGTCACCTTGACTGTATATTTTATATATTATTTTCCTAAGTTTGAGGTGTAGTAACAATAAAAAATCATTTTGAAAATAAAATTTTTTATTTTTTACCAAATTTATCTTGATTATATTTGCACATTAGCTTCCTGGCTCAAGGTTAATGAGGAAGAATCTTTTCGAAAAGTAAAATTTTCATTTCTTTGATTAACGATCAAGGTCAATGATGAAGAGTCTTTGACCATGAAGCGAGACATCCAATTTAGGCTTTCTTCATCTCTTAATCATTAGATCTCTATAATAATAGTTAAGATCAATCCAGGCATAAAACACAAAGGACAGATATATCAAAACCGTAAGTTTAACTCAAACTTTTTGATATATGAAGATAGGGAGCTAACATACTAGATAGATGGATAAATATATCTTGATCCACACATAACACATGTAATAATTAAGAACATATTAGTCAAAAAAAAAAAAGAGGTAAATTTTTTCTTAAAAGGAACTTAAGACTATCAATGCCAAGCCTATTAAATATGAAAAACTAGTATATTATATATGACTAAGATATATTTGACCGAGAGAATACATATGTCAAAGGGATACCAAAATATTGTGTCGAATACTTGTTAAAAATTTAAAACAACAAATAAAGTTACTCATAATCAATATTAATTAAATATTATAAATTAATTTGTATTATCAAAATTAACTTAAAAAGTAATCACCGTAAACAATATTTTCACTCATCTTTATAAATAATATAACACTTAATAATAATGAAATGTGTAATTTTAACAAATATTTAATATTTCAAATATCAAATACTTAATTAAATCTTAAAGAATCTTTGTACAAATTCCCCACGTTCTAGTCTAGATCCCACAAAAAGGCTAACACAGAATATTTAGTACAAAACACAATAAAGAAAAAAAGACATCTTCCAGTACATAAAAGGAACGTGACCCATTTTTGAAACCCACGAGAATCACATTGGTAGTGATAAGTCTAACTTTTAGTACTAGATAACGCCTTCTATTATATTATATCATAGTGAAACACACGTGATAGAGGTGAATTGAGTGGTAGTGTTAGAATCATTATATATTCACATGAAAACAAAATTATTTTATTATAGAAAAATGATATTCACACTTTCAGAAAAATCCAATTATTACATAAATAAATTTTTATATTTATAAAAAATATATAAAATAAAACAATAATTGTTAAACAGATGTGAAAATTCATTGATTGTCCAAATACAATGATTTTTATTATAATATAATATTTTAAATAACGTAGTACAGTGGAAGATTCTTTATGAAAGTGGTGTACGAAGTTTGTTTTTGGTAGTGGGGACCTTAACTTTAGTAGTGGAGAAGGACTTTTTATTATAGTTTACCGCAGGTAACAGTGGTGAATTGAGTGGGACAGGGTGATTTTATTTTCTTATATGAAGGTGATAGAGTTAGAAAGTTGCATAGTGAGGAAAGAGAGGGGAAAATGGCTTGCATGAAGACGGTGCTGGTGGCGAATATTGGTGGCAAGGGCATGATGTTGCAGAAGAAAGTTAATTTGAATTGGCAAGTTGGTAGTGTCAGGAATTCCATTGAGGAACAAAGATTTGCATCAGCAGTGAAAGTTGGAGTGAGGAAAGTGAGGAAGAAGGGGAAACAAAGTTCTGCAAAAATGGTAGCGATCAATGAGGGCGAGCTCGTCTCTGAGAACTCCACCACCGTCAAGCTCTCGGCTCTGGTGGCTGTGAGAAATAATAAGGTATTGGGAAGTGAAATGGTGAATAACCTTCTCGCCATTTTCTTCCCTCAAAACCACACCAAAGCTCTTCTTCTTCAACTTGTTAGCACAAAGCTTCTTCCAGGTTCATGCTACCTTCAATTCATCATTTTCATTTTTTTTTCTGTTGTTTACTAATTTCTTGACCTAATTTTGTTCATTTTTTTGTTTTTTTTTTACTAATAATTATTTTACCACTCTTAGTGACAATTTTTTTATTTAAATAGGTTTTTTCTCCATAAAAAAATTATAAATGTTGATATATTTTTTCTTGATTTTCTGTTTTTTTGAAATATTTATTGATTTTGTGTATTTGGTTCTTAAAAGATTGTTTATATTTTGTTTCTACTATTATGTTTGACTTTATTTTTGAAATACTTTTAAAAATTTTCTTTTACTTTTTAAATTTTTGTTTAACATAATAAAACACTATGGTTTTCATTCTATGGAGATATAGTATATATTTTTATTTTTTTAATTTCTAAATGTTTGTTTATCATAATGAAATGCACGGGAAGAGACTAGATGTAAAATAATTTAGAACCAAAAATAAAAATATTAGAAATAAAATACAAAAATTCTAAAATTTTTAAATATAAAAACATATTTATGCTATTTCTTTTGTTATTCTCCTTATTTAAATGATTATATAAAACCATTTTAACAGTTTGTTGATTGCTTAGAAGTCAACATATAACCATGTGTAGTAATCTTGTAATATATGTTTTAATCACTTATAAAATTATATTGATATAATAAATGTGAATAAATGAGAAGTAAAATGAAAAGTTACAAAAAAAAAAGTCAAATGGTTAACCTATAAAAAAATATAAGCCTCTTTATCAATGCTATTATTATTACAATATCAATGTCATTACTATATCATCAATTAACATTATTTTGACAAAGGGAAAATGGAGGGAAAGTTGAGCAAGGAAAGTGTTTTAAAGTTGAGTGAAGAGCAAAAGGTTGGAGAAGAGGGAGGAATCAGCACTTACAAAGTGGAGTTCATTGTGGATTCTGATTTTGGAACTCCCGGAGCTGTTACAGTTGTTAATGGTTATGAGAATGAGTTCTTCTTAGAAACCATAACCATTGCACAAGATCTTCATTTTGCTTGCAAATCTTGGCTTCAACCAAATCACAAGAGAACTTTCTTTATCAACAAGGTAACAACAATTTTCTTTCTCTCACAATCAACTTTAAATTACAATATCATAATTTTAATACCAACTTGGCAACTTTAACCCAACAACTTCTTTTTCGATACGATATGAGTAATATTAAGGATTATAATTTTCCAAATATGAAATTACTTTTATAATTTCTTAGATAGTATTTAGCATTTTGCTTGTTTAAAAAAATTATACTCTTATTCATTTGGTCTTTTTTGTTTTTAATGTTTAAACCATATGAAAAAATTGGAAGTTTTAGTCTCAATTTTTCTTACAACTTATATCACCACTAGAAGGTTTTTATAGCAAAAGAAATGGTTCTCCATTGTTGATGTCACTATCAATATCAAAGTTGGACTTGTAATTTGGTAATAAAATAAGAACATAAAAGATGAAACATAAGATAAACTATAATTTTAATTAATTATACAAAATTATTTTTTATTGCAAAAGTACTACGTAAGATTTTAAAATTTAAATCGTTGCCACCAAATGGAAGGATACATTTCGTTGTCAGCTGACTAAAGTATGTTTGAAAATTGCATTAATGTAACATTCACCTGCCACTCAAAGGGCACACCATGTTTATGATTACCATTTAATGCAATTTGATTAAGTTAATTAAAGTAGTTTTAAACTATTAATATAATCTACATCAAACAAAGTATAAGATTATATTATTTACATCTCCGTAATCATTCATAATTATTATTGAAGCTAGCTGTCATATAGATAAGAACCACGCTCTTGCTTAAAGTAAAATAAGTCTCTCTTCAAAGAAAGACTGTAGAATACTTTGTGAAAAATGAGTTTCAAGTGCACTTAATATATTAGGATGTTGCAACATTTTTTTATGAATATTTCAAAATCATATCATTAGAACGTTTCATAGTTTGGATAAAAAAAATGTAAAAGTCATAAACGATAAAAATGCTCTCAATGAAAGTTTGACATGTGAACTAAATTGTTAAAATAAAGTCAAGGTTCCTTTCTTTAAACAATGAAATAAAAGAGTTATTCAATTGATAAAATATTTTTTACAACTTTATATAACAATATTTTTATCTTATCGTACACTTTCTTTCTCCATATCTGTTCTTTTGATCCGTTCAATAGATATATATTTTCAGTATAAAAAATATTTATTTGCAATGCATTATAAGACTTTTAAAATTATTATTATAAAATAAATAATTTGACCGTACATAACTACCTACTCTTGAATAACAACTATCTAAATTATTTTTTATGTTGATATTGCTCGTGTTATTTATTTTTAAAGAAATTATATTTTTATTTCTCTAAAACGTTTAAAAGTCGATTATAATCCTTTCAAAATTGCGTCATATTCGCCTGATTTAAAAACATTTCGCCTTCAACCATCATTTGTTGATTTATAATCGTATTAAATGTAAATTAGAAGAACAGAAATATAAAAAAATATGTATTTTTTTAATTAGAAGAACATAAATATAAAAAATTCAGAGAAATATAAAATTATATTTGAAATTTAGTAATTTAGAAATAATCACGGTTTTTTTATTCAAAAGTGGTGCAATTTTGTAGAGTAATATTCAAAATAAGTAAATTTTCTTTTATTGCACAAAATAAAGTCGTGTCACATATTACTCATTTACCGAATATAAAAAAAAAATTGGAACATTTTGAGTATTATGGACAAGAAAAAAAAAATCACTTTATTCCTTTATTTTATGTGAATGTCTCTTAAGCTGTGACTAGAAACCTGATAAAAAGAAGTTAGCAATTATGAGTTAACAATCCTCATGGGTCTTTGGAAATGAAAATGCATGTAAGGTGTATGTAAAAATGAACAGGCGTATCTACCAAGTGAAACACCAATTGGGTTGAAAGAGATGAGAGAAAAGGAGATGATGAAGCTAAGGGGTGATGGGAAGCGACGCAGGGTGGCTGGTGACAGAATCTATGACTACGATTTGTACAATGATTTGGGACATCCCAACTCTCACAGGCCAACACTCAACCCTTATCCCACACGCTGCCGCACTGGACGCCCACTCACTACTACCAATGGTCACTTTCACATATCACATCTCACTTTAAATACACCATTCTATGCATTTACGTTGTTTTGATTTTTAATGCAAGCATGGACAGGTGACAAAGTGGAGTCACGACCCAGTGAATCAGAGTTGATATATGTTCCTAGAGATGAGGAATTGAACGACATAAAGCGAGAAACTATGGATCAAGGAAAGTTGACGGCAATGCTTCAGAATATTTTGCCTGCGTTAACAGAAAAAATCATGGGCAATCAACCACTTTTCAACATTGATTACTTTATTAAAGAGTCAGGCCAATCTATTCTCTTCAATTTGGGAGGTGCTGCACAAGATTTTTTTAAATTCGACCTTCCAAAAGTATTTTCAAGTGAGTCAACTTAAACATGTTCATTATCCAAGTTTGTATTTGTGAGTCTGCATGGTTTCATTTTAGTGACATAAATTATTCAAGAGAAATGGAATGATTTTCAGCGAAAAGATCACATTTCTTGCAAGATGATGAATTTGGACGCCAAGTGCTTGCTGAGTTCCCTCTGAGTATCGAAAGGCTAAAGGTAGTCACGAATAGAGGAATGTTAATGCATAATCTTTATTATTGACCAGAATTCATTGGAAATCGCTTTTTTTGTAAGTCTTATTACGTGTTCTTTATTATGGTTTTATGGTCTTGAATAAAATTCAAACAACAATACAACTCAAAAAGAGAGGGAAATAGGAACACTGAACAACGGTTTTAAACCAGCTTTATGATATTTCATTCCATCATATTTCCTATAGGTTTTCCCACCCGTGAGCAAATTGGATCCCTCTAAATATGGTTCAGTGGAATCAGCATTGAGAGAAGAACACATTATAGAGCACATTGAAGGGATGTCTATTCGGCAGGTACAAAAAATTGGTCCTCTTTCCAGAGGCTAAATTGTGTGGAAATTACAAATCATAAAATGTTTAATGTTCTACTCTGCTTTTAAAATTTAGGCATTGGAAGAGAATAAGTTGTTCATTGTGGACTATCACGATTTTTACCTTCCATTTCTGGATCGGATTAATGCTCTTGAGGAGCGAAAAGCTTATGCAACTACCACAATTTTGTTCCTCACCAAACTGGGAACTCTGAAGCCTATTGCCATCCAGCTTGCTCTTCCAACGGGGAATCCAAATACTTCATCCAAGAAAGTTCTTACCCTTCCAACAGATGCCACCTCTAAATGGCTATGGCAACTTGGCAAAGCACATGTTTGCTCCAATGATGCCGGCGTTCATACACTCGTGCACCACTGGTATGGAATATAATGGACAGTTTCTTGAGTGTTTTGAGTGTTTTTTTTCTAATTAAAGTTGTAGTTTCGCAATAAATGTTCACATTTTAAATTGAATTTGAATACTCCGGTGAAATTTCAGTTTTGATAGTAGAATAATATCGAAGACACCTAAAGAACTATACCTAAATTTTAACCATTTTATTTCTTTATAAAGAACTTTTGAAGAATACTTACATGTACATCTGTTTCAGAAAAATAAGTGATGTCATTGCAATATTATTGCTCCCACCCATCTGGTGGGGGATTATATGGCTCATACTAGACCGAACCAAAAAGTATTAACACTCGGCTGTATAACAGTCACAAAAGAACACAGACTTGCATATCATGTATCAGATATCTTTCGTGTTGATTAGAAATCGTAGTAGTAATGAATGAACATTGATGACATTGACCTCTAATAATTGAACAGGTTACGAATACATGCTTGCATGGAACCACTAATAATTGCTGCTCATCGGCAATTGAGTGTGATGCATCCTATATTCAAGCTTTTGCATCCTCATATGCGGTACACACTCAAAACAAACGCAATAGCACGTCAGACACTCATCAATGCTGAAGGTACCATTGAGACAGACCACACTCCAGGGAGATACTGTATGCAAATGACCTCCGCTGCATATAAAGATTGGTGGCGGTTTGACATGCAAGGTTTTCCTGACGATCTCATAAGAAGGTAATGACATTATTCTTCAATTCGGAGGGCATTTCTATCTAGCAGTGCAATTCTAAGCCCAAAAATTATCGCAGTATTTGTCCTAGTGAATTTGATGAAAATGAGTACTTGATGCATTTGTTTCAATACATTATATTGATTAATAATAGACCTGCTTTAACAACATTTACGCAGCTCTCTCTATTTAACATTATCCTCTGCTGGGTACCTAGACATTAATGACGATATCTAATAGATTCTCTTTTCTTGTATAGAGGTTTAGCAGTTCCAGATGCAACCCAACCTCACGGCGTTAGACTACTAATTGAAGACTACCCTTATGCAAATGATGGACTTCTCATATGGTCCAGCATAAAGAAGTTGGTCCGGACTTACGTGAACTATTACTATAAAAATTCCAATGCCGTTTCTTCTGACATTGAACTCCAATCTTGGTACGCAGAATTCATCAATCTTGGACACCCTGATCAAAAAAATGCAAGTTGGTGGCCCAAACTTGCCAGCCCTGAGGATCTCACCTCCGTGCTTACAACTGTTATTTGGCTTGTAACAGCACAACATGCTGTCTTGAACTTCGGTCAATATCCATATGGTGGATATGTTCCAATCCGTCCACCATTAATGCGAAAACTAATTCCAAACGAGGAGGATCCCGAGTACTCAGATTTTGTCATGGATCCGCAGAGATACTTCTTATCATCACTTCCAAGTTTATTTCAGGCATCAAGGTTCATGGCTGTGATCAACATTGGTTCTGCACACTCACCAGACGAAGAATATATAGGAGACAGAAACGATTTGTCCTCTTGGTTAGGAGAACCTGAGATCATTGATGCATTCAACCAATTTTCAATTGAGATGAAAAGTATTGAGATTGAGATCAAGAGAAGAAATGCTGATCCAGAACTTAGAAACAGATGTGGCGTCGACGTTTTACCATATGAACTGCTTGTACCAAGCTCAGGATGTGGGGCAACAGGACGAGGGGTGCCAAATAGTGTTACAGCCTAATGGTTCTCAATATGCGGACTAAGCTGCAACCGAATCAATGTTCTACTATTCTTCACCATAGCTTAATTAAAATTGGATTCCAGATTCGGTACCCTAAAAGTACAGATGCATATAAAATACAGAAGGAAGTAATGCAGGCTTGAAAAAACCTGTATGTGTCGTGTACTGAGTAGAATTAAGAATTCCTTTCTGGTTAAAAGCAATGTCGTGTACAAACTTATGCATACGACTGGAATAAATAATAAAAAGACATTTGAAATGTTTTGTTAACTGTGTATTAAAAACAAGGGCACTCCTATAAATATATTCGAATGTAGTAAGAAATTTATTCAGTTCCTGCGAGACACCCAGCACACGTATAATGTGCACTAAGTAATAACCATTTCTCATGTAAAAAACCAGGTGCTTCAAAGGAATGTGGCATATTGCGGTGGAAATAGACGTAACACTTGAGGACACTTCCTCCACAAGTAACAGTTAAAGTTAATAATCTAGAGAAGGGGAATTGCAACAAACATGCAGGCATATAAAACTTAATCTGAAAGACAATAGAGGAAATGAGACTTGCAGAAGCACTATTGGTCTCAGCCTCAAAATATAATCAAAGCATCTATAACGTTTACATGTTGGAAAATGTGCATTTTTGCTCCAGAAAATCTTGAATAAAAGCCAAACCAATTGTATGCCAAAACATGTATTCAGGCAACTACAACCATATCCCAGTTGAAAGCATACAACATTACCTGTGCTGTTATAAACTGCCCCTCTTTTTCATAAAAGATGACCCCATTAACCCAAATACTCACCGTCCGTATACGGAAATTCAGTATCCAGAAACAACTCAAACTTGATTCTGATGCAAGTTATATACCTGGTTGCAGCTCAAGAAGAACAAAGATCCAGCTGAAATATTACAAGAAACAAACCAACCCGTTGCTTTTTCATATAATTCTTTTTTATAGTTGCATCTTTTGTAGTTTCAATTTGATTCTGCAAGGCCTATTTTCTTGTAGAAAGTCACTTCTTAATTTTGAGCTCTCCTCCTACTGATCCCAGTAGTTTCTCAGCTGAGACATGTGTAAGAGGAGCTCATCTCTACCCAGTCCAGTGATACTGCTGGTCATAATCCATGGGGGATGTTGCTTATAGTTTTGTTTGATTAACTCTTGAAAATCCCGTATGTTCTCATCAGGCCGTTTCTCCTTTGCCACTTTCATTTTGTCACATTTCGTGAACACAAAAGTGATCGGTATCTGCAATTCACAAAAGTTTTCATCGGGATTCAGACTTGTTTCAGTACCTTGACAACATTACATTAGGGGCTGAATATACAAGAGTCATCATACATACTGCAGCCAAAAAAAAACACAAAAAGGAAGCACCATACATTATTGCGTCCAAGCCAATTTGCACAATCCAAGTCAATTTTTTGAGGGGGAACACTGGCATCAATAAGAAGCAAAACAGCCACCAGACTATCTCTGTTCAAAAAGTACCCTTTTGTGAATGAGGACCAATCCGTTTTAGCAGTTTCAGATGCTTTAGCAAAGCTGCATAAAAAACAGTATTTCATATGATTAGTTACCAGCAAGACCAATCATTAGCCCTAAATCCTTTCCAATCTAGGAGAGGTGGAAATACAGGGTAATAATCAATATATAAGGAATGTTGTATGTTTCCTTGTATGATTTCATTCCAAAGGCAATTTAGTAGTAAAACTCTATATAAACTATAAACTTTTGTACCCAATGTAAAATCTACTTAAAGTGAATTATAAAGTCAAAATCAATTCCTCAACATGCGTGAAAATTTTCATGTTGCACCGAAAACCACATTTAGCCCGTTTTTGAACTTCATTTGAAAATGTACATGCACGTAACTTTGCTAATGAAAGCCTGTTTTGACTAGAAGTGAAAAGAATAACTTTTATGTTGATTTATACTCCCTCCATTCTAAAATAATAATCCTTCAAGTTTATTAAACTAAATTACAACCATGGCCAATGGCTTGGGCATGCTTGGTTAGGCTTGTAGGATGTTTCTTGGTTGGCTCTTGGACGAATCTTGGATGGTTCATCATTCAGGTTTGGCGGAACCTATAAAGTAGAAAAGGTTTCGAGATCTTGATGGTGTAAGGCAATCTTTGTTGAAGTTAACTTCTTTAAGAAGCTAACCATGATTATTACTCATGAAAGGGCAAGGAATTAGAAAGAACTTAGTGTCACTCATGATATAAGCAAGTATGGTGATTTGCCACATGAGACCTAGCTCTCAAAATAAGAATCCTAAAGATAGAAGCTTTCTACTTCCTCCAAAAATGAACTTTGAATCTAATGTGATCCTAAAATTAAAAAATAAATGTGCATTCCTTTTTGTTTTTATCCTAGAAAGAATAAACTAGCTATCCCTAGTCTTAGTCCATTCCATGTTTTGTTTGGATACAGGACTAAGGAAATAAAGTTCTTGCCTGATCCCTTTCCATCACACTCTCCATATAAATGGAGCTCGTGTACTCATTTCCAGAATCTTGATTGAATGAGAATTAGAAAATTTTGAGAAGAGTATGGTTCTTCTTCTTTCTTGAAGAGTTCTTACCTTGAGTATGCAATGATCAAGATAATTTTGATTGAAAGATGAATTAGAAAGTTTTGAGAACAGTGTGATTCTTCTTTCTTGAAGAATTCTTATCTTGAGTATGTAATACCTCAAGTGATGATCTTCCATCTCCATGGCTTATCCTTGATTTTATTATTATCAAAGTTATTTATAATGTGGCCCAAGCTCTCCTTATATAGAAGGAAAGGAGTGTGTGGAACGAGTGGTCAAACACTCTCCTTCCCATCCTTATGTCCAAACAAATCTAAAGACTAAACTACCAAAAGAATAACCAAGCACATCATAGGCCACCCATGTATCCAAACAAAGATCTATTACATGAAATTTTATTTTCATTTTTCTTGAAAACATGAAGAGTTCCTCCTCATTCTCCACATTTCGTCAACCTTCTTCCAAGTTCTTCTTGAAGTGAAATCTTCTTATCCATGATCACATCACTTAAAATGAAAAAGGCACATGAGTAGTTAAAAAGTTCATGACATTTTTTTGCTAAATTTGAGTTAAATAAGAACATCTTAATTAGTGTGTCATAAATTACTGTAATTTTAAATATTATAGGATAAAAACTTCAAAAGCCAAAACCAAATTTGCAAAACAATCACAATACATGTAACCGTCCAAAAGAAGCATATAAAGAGGAAACAGAACACATGCACTGACCCATAACCAGGCAAGTCGACAAGGTACCAGCTTTTGTTCACCAAGAAGTGATTAATGAGCTGCGTCTTCCCTGCAAGCATCAACCACACGTTATTACTTAAAA
>Ga0209700_108365_pt1 | contig 13330 bp, 9 predicted proteins | sample SiratroredBW_FD_187528 | JGI IMG/M metagenome (GOLD analysis project Ga0209700, IMG submission 187528) | Root nodule microbial communities of legume samples collected from California, USA - Siratro red BW (SPAdes) (version 2) | ecosystem: Host-associated > Plants > Roots > Nodule | place: USA... | reverse complement strand
TATTAAATATAATTATTAAACTAAATTTATTAATTTTTCTATACTAAATTTATACAATATTATTTATTATTAAAAATTATATTCATTTTTATTATATTAGATTTGTATTATTATTATTATTATTATTATTTTTATTAAATACATCATTAAATATTTTAATCATATAAAATAATTTAATATATAAATTTTTATTAAGTATTATTTTTATTATATTATAATATATAATTAATGTATAATTAATATAATTAATTATATGTGTATATATATATATTTATATATTAATATTATTATATCTTAAAAATAAGTAATCTATAATCGATTATATGTTACAAAGTTAACGTATAATCGATTATACGTTAATTTTATAACGTATAATCGGTTATTAATTAAATTTATAAGATTATTAATATATTATATAATTAAATTATTAGTTTTATAATTTTATTTTAATTATTATTATTATTATTATTATTATTATTTTTGTAATTTTATTAAATTAAGTATTATTAATAAAAATTCATTCTTTCTTAATTTTTGTTAAATGAAAGGAGAAAGAACAATGATTCTTGTAAATCTTTGTTAAAGGAAAAGAGAATGCACACTAAAATTTTCTCTCATTTTTCACATTTTATTAATATTTTTATTTTTTGTTTTTCCAACTTTCACTTTTTCCAATTTATCGTTGTAAATCTGTCTATTAATCCAAACAATACCTTAATTATTATTTATGCGTTAATTACTATGTGTCATTTGCTAATCATTATCATGTTCTAATTTTGGTTAAATGGTAATTGGTTGAAAGACCTAGATAGATGTCTCAACATACAAGATAGTACATTGGTATTATATTCGAGTAAAGAGATAAGTCTTAAAAGAATTTTATTTTTTTTATGATATCAATATAAAGTTAGTTGTATGTTGTACATGTTGTATTCATTTTAATAAGTTGTTGAATGATCTCTTTAATAATTAAATTAAATGGTTGACATTATAATTCATCTATAATAGAAATTTTATCAATATGATATAATTAAGAAAATGTTAAATATATAATCCAAACTATTACTATAATTTCTTTTACTTTTAAAAAAGTCAGAGTTTGTACAAAATCATATTGTGTTAAGAATATGAAAGAATTATTTTGTCACCTAGAATGGTTAAAAGGAGGTGGACAAAACACTCATTATTTAAAAAGAAACTATTTACTTAAAAAAAAATTAAAGAAATTAACCCTTTCCCAAAAAATTTGGTGCTAACTATACTTTAATTTAGAATTTAATGTAACTTAATTGAATTTTTCTCTTATATCCACTAAACCAGAAACTAATATCATGATTATGGTTAACCTGAAGATTTTTATATCTAGCAAAGATAGAATATGGCACTACATCGATCACGTCCTAGATTTACGAACACATGGTATGTAACTATCAATCAACTATTTGAGTATTCCTATTAATTTTCTTTATAAGAAGATGCTGATATTTATTACACTGTGATATCTTCTTAAAGTTTTAATGAAATCATCTCATATATTTTTTATTTTTTACTTTATATAAATATTAATTATTATTAGTTTTTTTTAACATTGATTGAATTTAGTTTAACCTTTATGTTTAAAACTTTTAAAAGAAACATATTTTACAGTAACGTTGGTTGACTAAATTCGAATTAGTGATCATTGGTGATTGCATATGTGGTGTTTAAAAAAATGTTCTAGAAGCAAAGTTATCAATATTATTTGGTGTACACACGTCACTGAAAATTTCTTCCACTGGAAACCTACCGCTACCAACTATATTCCAATATAAATATTAGGTTAATAATGGATGGTTTGGTTGTTGTTGATTTGTTAACTCCTTTCTTTTGGTGTTGGTGGATGAAAATTTAGAAGAAAGAGAAGTTGTCAACTTTAAAATTGAAAGTACATTTTAGATTTTATTATCCACTCATAATAGCATCTATAGTTATTCCAGTAATATATCATTAATAGAAATAACCATATAAGTGTTTAGAGTCAACTCAAATGGAAGCTACTAAATAACCAATTAAACTAACTTAAATAATGACCAGTTTCTTTGATGCGACGGGAATAGTAGGTAGTAAAGGGTCGTAATAGACTTTGAAATAAAAAAAGTAGGAGTGAGTTGTTTCTGAAATGAGTTATTCTGTTCTTCATGTTGTGGATTAATTAAGGGTTTGTTAATTATTAAAATATTAACGATACCTTAAGCAATGGAGCATTGAGAATGTGACATAGCCCCATAGATAGGATCACAATGATTGATTCTTAGATTATGTTGGGGCGTGAATCTTTGGAACATTATTTACTTTGGCTTCATTTCAAGAGAACTTGTATTTGGTTGAGCCAAAAGAAAGAACGTTGCGTGGGAAATGGATGAATTGTTAATAAGCCCTTCTTTTCTGTCAAATCTGCTTCGTAATTAAGGAATGCTTCAACGTACAACTATCTCATCAAACCCATCAAATATTTTCGTATCTTTCGTGCCATTTTTGAAAGAGATTCTTATTCCACCATAAAATTATTATATTTTTGTCTTTTGAGGTATTAACAGCTTTCTTCAAAAATCAAACATTTTAAACAATTCAATTATTTATTATTTTTCAATGGTGATTTTAGATCAGATCCGTTCATTATTATCATACTACGATTGTCAACGGTTTTGTTATACTGCCATTGAAGCAGTATTGCACTGTGACACCTAAGAACCTTGCTCCATAATCCATGTGCCTTTTAATGCTCAAATATTGCACTCTCACACGATCATTTCCTAATCCAAATTTCCCATCACATCGCTTGTGTCTGTTTCTAATCATTTCGTTATTTTGTTCATTTTTTTATTTATCTAAACATGTCAATGATGAAGGTCTTGCTCCATTTTTAATACAAACGGATAACATCAATATTTATTTATTTATTTATATCCATAGATAAGAAAGGGAGTAGTAAGATAAAGCAAGAGGGTGGGGTCTGGTGGTATGCATAATCCTTTTCCTAATTTTGCCTTTTTTGTCTTTATTTTATGAGCAACTAGGAACTTGGTCCATCTCACTGAAATTCTCCAATGACATTGTCATTCACCCCATTTTGGGTCATTTAACTTCCAAGATCCCGGGTGCTTTGGAAATAGACACCTCCAAAGTTACCCCTTCTTAAACACTTGGATGCTTACTCATAGCTGCCTCATTTAACTTTTCTAGCTACCCTTTATAAATGTGGCATCATAACTCCACTGCCTCTCCTCAATTATCTCCTATCCAATCCAATTCCTCCATGGTCCCATCCCATCATTTCACAGATATGGATCAAAATTCACATCCAATACCTCTCAACTCACCCCTAATACATATGTTTTTGTAACTTTAATTATCATATACTCCATTCATCTCACCCAATCAATCAATTAACCCCTCCACACAATTTTTACACTTGTGAGCTGTGACAAACCCTTGTTGGGTGTGGTGTGGTGTGGTCCCCCCCAAAAGTACATTATTTTTTCTTTTATAAGTCAAGGGTATTTTAGTGAATTTGCGGTGTGCATTAGGCATTTTGGTCAATTGGAGAACTTTCCAGAAACAGAATCTTTACCCTTACTCCTCCAACCAAAACCCAACTGGCGCAGCAATATTACCAAAATGCCCTTCCTGCTTTCAGCAGCAGTCACAGCTATTTTAAGCGGGTATCCGCTACCTGAACTTACACGCAAAGCAGGGAAGCTTCGCCTTCCACAGTTAATAATAACAGGTTTCGTGTGCCCATTGCCGCATTTATTGCGTGCCACTTACTTTAATTATTAATAAAAGACATTTTTTGTCACTTCCTGTTCTGCAAATTAATTACTTTTTTTTTTCTTTTTAGTTTCTATTTCTCTTGAAATTACGCCATAACCCCAAACCATTTCACATCTTAGATAGTACGGATTAAATTTTGTACGTGGCGAGTGTGAAAATAGACTACTGTTGTTATCATAGAGTTTCATTATTTGCTGACTATGTGAAATTTTAATCATTAGCTCAACCTCTGTGTAACAAAAAGAGGTTCAAAAGACCATTTCAACCAATGAAAAAAAAAAGAGAGAAAATTATATTTAAAAACTATTTAATATTTTACAATAAATGTATTTGACTATTCTTATATCTCAACAATGATAACATTTTTAATATTTATTTGTTAACAGAGTCTTCACTCTTACATCAATTATTGCATACGTTAAAAATTATAAATTAGAATTAAATGTATATTCCAAATGATAATTACTAGTTCTTTTTAGGAAGTATAAGATTATTCTGCTTTATAATCCCTAGAAATATTAACAAGTTTAATACTATTATTAAAATTGAATATTGCGTATTAAGTAATAAGATGTTATACCCAAGAAATAATAAATACTTTTGTATATTGTATAAAAATATTTGTATTGAATAATTTCAATATTAAATAAGAAAATTCCAAATGAAAGAGACCATTTGCAGTGACATAGAAGTTGAATGTTATGGTTATACCATATATTCTCCATTGCTGTAAATTAGATGAGATACTTTCTATATTAGTTCTGTCCACCATATATAGATATACAAAATTCACAAAACCACACACTTATTTACATGTCATGTGTATCTTCTGGTTACAATAATATCACATTTTATCCCTTTTGATCATGTCAGGTCACAATTACCCTATCTCATTTATTCACCAAAGTCAGTTTCTACCCAATGGATAAAAACCTAAAACCCCTGAAATACCTTTTTCTTTGTGACAACAGGACTTAACTGAACGAGGACCAATCCGTCATTTCATCTCTTAAGGCTTAACTAACTGTAAGGTAGGTGAGAGTTATCCTGTATAAGCCGGCCGTTGAACAGAAAAAGTACACATGCCCCTGGAGCTTTCTGATTCGATGTTCACGTACTTTGGACGGTTTCAAGTAAAGGACGAAAAAAATCAACGGTTCCATGTCAAAGTTAGATTACAAATGGACGCTAGTCTTATCTCACGTGATCATTCTTCTTCTTGCCTCTTTCTTTTTCTCTGACCGCTGCAGGAACGAAACCTCATCGATAATACCGTCCTTCGGCAATTACCAAATTACCCTTCTCGACAGTGTAGTAATCACCGGCTCTTCAATTCTGTACCCGCCAATAAATAAATCCCACTAACAGTAACGGCGATTCCGTCAATACACGGAACGGGAAACCTTTGATCGTGTTTACACCCAAAACGCGTCTTCGAATTTGGACGGCACGTTGCGTTTTCGTTGAACCACCTAATAACAACCACTTCCCAAAGTTTCTTTAATTTAATTATTTTTTAATAATGAAATGAATAATTAAAGTATATTTTTTATTCGGTTTTCTGAACTAATAAAGAGATAATTAGTTTAGAGTATAAAACTATAAATTATCCCTTCCTTACCCTTTTTCGGTTTTCTAAGCATTCGCTCCCTCTCTTTCCTCATCCACTATTTCTCTCCGTTTTCTGTTCCGGCCGGAAAACCTCTCCCGTTCGCCGGAAAACCGCTTTCGTTTTCGGCGTCCCCTTTTCAACGTCTCCAGAGGAAGCTGATTTCGGTTTTCTCATTCTCACGTTGGCATTCTCTCGCAATTTGCTTTTTGTGCCTTCTACGAGGCGTTGGATCTCTCTGTGACGCGGTTTTAGCGTTCTATTCGGCGTTCTTCGAGAATGTGGCGAGCCTGGTTATCCTTTGAGGCTCGCGCTTAATCTGCATCATTGAAGATCGTTGTTTAGGGTTTGGATTCGGATTTTTATCGTCCTTGCTTTTTCTGGCGATTCTTTGTTCTAGTTAACGAAGACGGAGGCCTACAGGGAGCGACTTCGTAATGAAATGGTAGGTTATTCGTGTTTTGTTCAGAATTTTTTTTGTATTGGCTTTTTATTTGGTTTTTGATCCGCTAATGCTTGGAACTCTCCAGATAATGTATCTTCTTCTTCTCTTCCTTCAGATCTCGGACATTGTTACAATACTTTACAATTTTGATGTGATTCCTCTTGTCTTGTTTGCTTGAATAATGATTTTTTTTTTCAAATCACGCCTTGTAATATTTTTCATTTTCCCTCGTTCTTCTTTTTCATGTATGGGATTCAGAGTGTGATATACAATTGATGTTCTTGAGAGATGCTTAAGGTGCATTTTGTTAGAGTGGGTGTTTTTTCTCTAGAAGTAAACCATGGTTCTTCTCTGAAAATCATTGGTAGAATAGAAAAAAGAGAACACGGTTCTTCTCTTTTTCTTTTTTCACTAGTTTCTGGAATAGTATTTTAGAAGATTAAATTTAACATGATTAATAATTTTCCTGGCTTATATTTTTCTTTCCTTTTTCGTGTTGAAATTTATGTGATTACCCCTACTTTTTTTTTGTTTATTGATTTATCCTGAGGTGGAAATAGTGATGTTGAGAGGAGTAAACTATTCAAATTTCAGCGCATGCTTTTGTTGAATATTTTTCTATAAGATTGTTTTTGTTGACTCTTTCGCTTTGCGCGGTTCTAAATTGGGATAAGGTACTTTTGCTCAATTTTTTTCCCTTAGCGGGTACTTTTCAGAATGAGGTGATCTACATTTGACTCAGAATGACTATGTTCGTATAATGTTCCCGACTTTGGTTGCTTCATAACGAACGACCCCGCTTCTAGTTATAGACTCCTCAATGGTAATATACGATAGAAATTCGAATTTATGTTGGCCCTGGGATTGCTCTAGTTTTCTTGAGTTCAAACTTTAGTCCATTCACTCCTTCGAAATACATTCTTTCAAGCTGGATTGACACCCGTTTGTTCATTTGGAGAATTACCGGGCAATGCTTTGCATGACCTTTTGTCAGCTTAGTTCAACGATCCAGTTATGCTAACATAACATATATTTCAATCTGTGCATTATTGATTAATACCCATCTATTTCCACATTATTGCGACTTAATTTTGTTTTATATGTGCGTTTTACTCTAGCATTATTACATTTAAAATCCTGAATGTGAAATGTTTTGAAATACAGGTGGAAAGAAGAGTGACTTTATCTAAGGAAGTTAGGAATGGGTTAGAATTTTTGAAGCGTAAAAGGCTTCAGCGTGCCCAATCTGTCACTGCCACCCAGACAAATATTGCTAACATGATGAACAGAAGTGGAGGAGACTCTTTAAGAGCTTCAACATCATGTGGCATGAGATTGCATGGTAATGCTGATGTCTTTTCCAAACGCAAGGTGGATAAGTTTGATACAAATGACCTGGACTGGACTGATTCAATTCCAGAGTGTCCTGTGTATTCTCCAACAAAAGAGGAATTTGAGGATCCTTTGATTTATTTGCAAAAGATAGCTCCAGAAGCTTCTAAATATGGTATTGAGTTTTGATCTGTTGAATATTTTATTTCTTCTAGTGTGTATTTCTTTAGTATTTTGGATTGATATTAACAGTTTTGGGCTTTGACAAACTCACTGAATGGCAGGGCTTTCCAATGCTTGCTCTTCTTTAAATCCGGCTTTGTAGTTTGCTGAGAGGGTATTGATAATTAATTAGTGCTATAAAAGATAAAAATCATTGAGTGATGAGGATACAAAATGTAAGATTAACGGAAGGATGATCATTCTTTCTGTATCTTAAACTTTAAAATGATTCTAAACATAATGAAATCAGGAAGTCTGACTAAAGGGCATGGTGTGGAAACATTAATTAAAAGATTTTTCTCTGAATCTTGTGTCATCGTATCTCTAGCCTCGCACTCACTATTTGCATTAATTTCCTGAGGTATTCTATATTCGTATTTTTTCTGAAACCTTGGGTTTAAATGAGAGGATTATAGTTGGTTTTGGAATTTGATAGTAAAATTTATAGATTCAGCATGATGAACTGAAAGTAGCCTCCTTGTATACTGTATATTGGGGAGGGGATAGATGAAACCAGTTGAGTGATAGAACTGACCTAACTGTTTTCTTGAATCTTGTGATAAATTTCAGGTATATGCAAGATTATTTCTCCTTTGAGCGCTTCAGTACCTGCTGGGGTTGTCTTAATGAAGGAGAAAGCAGGATTCAAGTTTACAACTAGAGTGCAGCCTCTTCGCCTTGCTGAATGGGATTGTGAAGACAAAGTCACGTTTTTTATGAGTGGAAGGTCGGTTTCCCTACTGCTATTATTAATATTTAAATTATGTGATTTTAATTGCATTATTGGCCTTTTTGATTAATAAATATTAATTTAAACAGAAATTACACATTTCGTGATTTTGAGAAAATGGCAAACAAGGTATTTGCTAGAAGATATTGCAGTGCTGGATGCCTTCCTGCCACATACTTGGAAAAGGAGTTTTGGAATGAAATTGGTTGCGGGAAGATGGAAACGGTTGAATATGCATGTGATGTTGATGGCAGTGCCTTTTCGTCTTCTCCCGTTGACCAGCTTGGGAACAGCAAATGGAATTTGAAGGTCTTAATTTTATTGGTGTCTATTTGTCTAGATATCCCTTTTCTTTCTTTATAGAAGAGCAGAGTATCTGTGACAAAGATATGCTTTTGGCTTTTCCTTTGATATAGTAGTTAACTTATTCAACAATTCCTTCTCTATGATCTCAGAAACTTTCGAGGTTGCCCAAATCAAGTTTACGGCTCTTGGAAACGATAATTCCGGTATGATAGTTTCTTATGCTGGTCAAGTCATTTTTGCAATATACTTTTTACATGACTTCATATTGGATTTTCATTTCAGGGAGTAACGGAACCCATGCTGTACATCGGAATGTTGTTTAGTATGTTTGCTTGGCATGTGGAAGATCATTATTTGTACAGGTAAACATTGCTTATTTTCAGAATAAGTTCATAATAACATTATCACAACTGAAGACTTTCTTCTTTAGTTGTTTATTTAATGATATTGATATATTACATTGTTACGACAGCATTAATTATCATCACTGTGGGGCATCCAAAACATGGTACGGTATTCCAGGTCATGCAGCTTTGGAATTTGAAAGGGTGGTGAGAGAACATGTGTACACTAATGATATTTTATCAAGTGATGGGGAAGATGGTGCCTTTGATGTTCTCCTGGGGAAAACAACTCTATTTCCACCAAATATTTTGTTAGAGCATGAAGTCCCTGTCTACAAGGCTGTTCAAAAGCCTGGGGAGTTTATAATAACCTTCCCTAGAGCCTATCATGCTGGCTTCAGTCATGGTTAGATTTTCTCATTTCTAATTTGTAGTCCCAAGAATGATATCTCACCTTCTGCTGCCACCTATTCACTGCATCTGAAATAAATAAATTAAAAAAAAAAAAAAACTAATCCATGTAATATTGGTTACAATTGTAGGTTTCAACTGTGGAGAAGCAGTGAATTTTGCAATTGGTGATTGGTTTCCGTTAGGGGCTATTGCTAGCAGAAGATATGCACTTCTTAACAGGGTTCCTTTACTGCCTCATGAAGAACTTCTATGCAAAGAAGCAATGCTTCTCCGTACATGCTTGGAACTTGAAGATTCTGATTTTCCCTCTTCAGACTTATTTTCCCACAATAGCATCAAGATTTCATTTGTTAACTTGATGCGATTCCATCATTGTGCGCGATGGTTGCTAACGAAATCAAGGGCTTGTATAAGCGTCGCTTCTCATTCCCATGGCACAATTCTCTGTAGCCTTTGCAAACGTGACTGTTACATAGCATATGTCGATTGCAACTGTCATACGCATCCTGTATGCCTACGTCACGGTAAGCTTTGCTCATTGTCATTTACTAATATGTTATGTATGTTTGGTTGTTGCGTGTTATTTGATCCCATTATTTACCATGCATGGTAATCTCGTGGTTTCGAATTGTTTCTTCAATATCCTATGGCATTATGATAGGAAAAAAAAAATATTATCTTGTTTTTGGACTAAAGAATAAATTATGGACACAATGAATTCTTTACTTGATTATTACATGCACTTTTTGTGATACAATATTCTCATTTTTTATGTCTTTAAATTTGAGAATTCAGATGTTGATTCTCTTGACTTCACCTGTGGGATCAAACACACATTTTATTTGAGGGAGGATATTATGGATATGGAAGCTGCAGCCAAAATGTTTGAGGAGGAAGATGAGATATCATATGAGATAAGGAAGCAAACCAAAAGTGGGCAAAACATGTATGCGTATCCTTTGTCAAATATGTTTCAGAGAGCCGAGGCAAATGGATACATTCCTTATTGTGAGCTGAAACTTGATTCTGTTGTTGAGTTTTATACAACTCCAGAGCACTCAACAAATAATCAAGAATACAGTACACATAATCAATCTCTCCTTGTACATTGCTCTGAAAATCAAATACCCTTGGTGTCTGACGTTTCCTTTTCATCAACCACATCCACTCTTACTGAATCTCTCGAGAGCTTCCCTACTCCCAAAAATGTAAGTCATCTGAATATGGTTTTTTTGAATATTGACATTGCATATTAGTTCATTGAGGTTATTAAACAGCTATTATCGATTCTGGAGCTAAACTGTCTGTTAATTATTTATTCTGCTAACAGGCTGAAGGGCATACTAATATCAATTTAGGAGGTATCGCTGACTTTGAGGAGTTTGGTGAAAGAATATCCAACAGTGCATGTGAATCTTCATTATCCCCTGCTGTGGGCCATGAAAGCTCGGATAAACCACAGGGTGTTGTTCAGAGATTTGATACAAAGCCCATCTTGGACGAGAGTGATTCTGATTCAGAGATATTTAGGGTAAAGCGCCCTTCTTCTCTGAAAGCAGAGAGGAGAAATATGAATGATGTCATGTCTTCAAAGCAGACTGAGCATCAGGTATTGTCAAACATTTAGTTTATTTATTTAGTCCATCATGTATACCATTGCTATTTTATCTCAGCGCTCAACTTACGTTCCCAATGTTTCCTCTTTCCTAAATGCATTATCAGATTTTGCTATATGAATGGACCATGATGACATTGTAATCTATATGAGCAGGGACTAAAACGACTGAAGAAAGTCCTTCCTGAAGGAAAGAGTGATCAAGCAATGGATTTCAGCAGAACCCATGAATCAAGTTACAGACACAGTCACCCTGTTAACCATAAAGGTCGCGTTGAAGTCTCCTCCAGGGACAGATTTGCAAGGGGTAATGGCATTCCCATCTCTATAAGATATAAGAAGTTAGGGAACGAGGAAATAAGTATGCAACGAGATCACCACCAACACCGGAAAGATAGGTTGTTGCACCGACAGACATTTAGGGAACCGCCTTCCATTGAGATTGAGCCAAAGCGCCTTAAAGTCCGAGGCCCTTCGTTTTTAGGCTTAGAGAGCAGATTGAATTGATGTTTCAAGTTGGCTCGAAATGATTGTGAAACGCAATCAAGAGTCTGAATTTGCTAACTTCATTTAGCTTACGGGCTTTCTAACAATACACTAAATCAAAATGATTGATTAAGGGAGGAAGCAGCGGCAAGATATTAACGTATTAGGATATCAAATTACATTCTTTGTGCAGGCCAACATTTGGAATCTGCACGGGTGGTGATCCTTTAGGTTCTCGCGCCGAGGTGTTTTTCCAACTTTGGTTGGTGAACCTGACTTGCAAAGTTAGGACATAGAAATCGGGTTAGCGACATTTATTTCCATGTAAATTTGTATTTCTCTTCTCACCAGTTGTTTAGGTCCAGTTGTTTAGGTCTTGTTAGGAACGTGGGTCTCTCCATTGTTTTCTCATTAAATTCTATCAGCTGCTTCCCCTTCTGATGTTAATCCATTCTTTTTGTAGCAATAGGTCATCTTTGTACCTAGAACTACTTGAATAAAGTTTTAAGGAAATTTCTCATTTTCTCACAATACCTTACACTTCGTCCATTATTTGTTGTGCTGATCACCTTTGGTGAGGGGCTGTTGCTCTTTTGTAATTAATGAAGATATCTATTTCATGAACCAGAGAAAGAAATGGTGTAATTTACTAATTCTTTATCACATTACTAATTATCAACAATCATTTTAGTGGATTGTAGAACTGATAAGAATAATGCTTTTTATGCGTAAGAATAATTACTAATAGTCTGTCTAATCGTCTAAAAATAAAATAAGAGTAATGCGGTCTATTTTTCCTAGCCCGTGCAATGTTGTCAAGATGAACCGTTGGTGAGAAGGTAGGTACATGGCATTCGTGTTGAATGATGATTGTACTTTTTAGTTTAATAACACGCCATTGGAGTAAATTGTGTTGGGTAGGTAGCTTTGTTATAGCAGAGGTCACATGTTTTTATGAGACTATTCACATCAAATAAGATAGCATCATGATAGGTAACTGTTCTTCTGTTTAATATGATTACAAATTTAAGCTTCGAAGTAACAATTGGTTAACTGAAAAAATTGTTAGTTGAACATACGACAATTGATTAACCGGAAAATTTGTTTGATTGATCTATACACACTTATAACTTCTTCCAAAAATACTAATTTTGTCTAAAATCAAACTTATTTACCATATTTTCTAAACGGGTATTTGTTTGTTTTGTATCCAGCTGTCCCATAGCCACGGATGCACAACTGCAATAAAAATGTTCGAGTAATATAGTTCGTTTTATTTAGGTATTTTTTTCAACTAATGTTTATTCATATGTGAACAGTATTATCTTGCAGGTTGTCTAGGAATGTTTTAAGGATTGTCGTCTAGTTAAGAAAACTGAAGTAAAACATTCAGACAAATATATATAAAATATATAGTAATTACTTTTTAAGCGATTAAAAATATTCAGCAAACTATGTTTTATGTTCTTTAACTTTATGTTCTTAGAATACTATTTTAGTAAGATCCAAAGATTTCCTTTAATTAGTGTATATTACTTAGCGACTTAAATTGATGATAAATCAATAATAATCCAAACGTTAAATTATAATGTATTAAAAACCAAATCCAAATCCCAATATTATTCTCCTGCTTAGTTCCATTATGTAAATCTCTTAGATTTGGTCCCTTTTAAGAATCTTCATGAGACAGGAGTGTTCAACGAGGTAATGGTCTGAGATTTTTCTTGGAGAGAATTTGTTTGAGTTAGTTACTACATTTCTTGCTATCTGTTGATATAATTTGTATTAGCTTATCAGTTTTTTTTCTTTTAATACATCGTTATTAATTACAAACATTTGCAGCTGTATTTATTCGTTAAGAGTTATTACTGCAGAAAAGAAACATTGATATCTAACATAGCGTCTACATTAACCACTTACTATTTATTCCCTCTGTTAGGTTAACTTTTTTCTTTCTTTCTTTCTTTATATATATATATATATATATATATATATAATGAATCTGTTTTTTTTT
>Ga0209700_108364_pt1 | contig 13332 bp, 8 predicted proteins | sample SiratroredBW_FD_187528 | JGI IMG/M metagenome (GOLD analysis project Ga0209700, IMG submission 187528) | Root nodule microbial communities of legume samples collected from California, USA - Siratro red BW (SPAdes) (version 2) | ecosystem: Host-associated > Plants > Roots > Nodule | place: USA... | reverse complement strand
ATATATATATATATATATATATATATATATATATATATATATATATATAGTAGCATTGTGTTGCTAGATTCGGACTTTAAACTGAGAAAAGTGATCATAGGAGTTGTGAGAAGATGGGAAGAATTTCAAGGAGCAGGAGTTACGCAATTGCCTCTTCAATGCAAGATAACCAACACCAACCACCTTGCATTACCTGCACCACTTTTAACATTCTTGCACCAATATACAAGCGTCTCAACCATGAGGTTCTTCTTTTGTGTTATGAGTTTACCATGTTTGCATTGCTCACTTGCTTAAATGGGGTGCTCTAAATTTGGATGCTTGTTTTCACTGATTTGTTTTTTGGTGGGGTGAAAACAGGATCAGAAGTGCCGTGAAAGTGACTACAAAGCGTGTTGGTTGGCCAGGAATCAAAGGATATTGGATTGGTTGTTGTATGAGAGATCTTCCATTATCTGTCTTCAGGTTTGCATCATCAATGAAATAGATTGGACCTGGAATCTTCTTACACAAATGTTGATAAGATAATTAACCGTTATGGTTTATGATAAAATGCGTGTATGAATATATATGTGAGGTCTCAAGTTCAAATCTTCTTGCTGAAAACTGTATACTTCTTGTTTGTCATAGAGTATGCTTTTGTGGGGTGGTGGTGGTGTTAATAATATGTTGAATTTGTGCAGGAATTTTGGATTGGAAACGAAGAGCTTGTTGATTTGTATGACAAGAGACTTGGTGATGCTGGTTATACTAATTTCAAGCTTGCACGGACTAACAATCGTGGTGATGGTAAACAACATTCTCCCTCAATTGGAAAATACATTGTTGAACTCTTCTGGGACTTGTTTGCATAAACTTTCATAAACACTTGTCTAGAAGAAAATAAAAGAATGAAATGGAAGTTTCTCACAATTTAGAAAATTAACTTCTAAAGAAGTTGTCCCATCCCATCTAATTCCTTCAAAAACTTGAACACAAATTGATTCTCAGTGTTTGTATGGAAGTTTATTCAAACAGGGTCTTTAGAGATCTAAATTCTGATGAGGTTTTCATACTTTAATTTTCCATACGCATGGTTTTATTAGGAACTTGTTGAATTTGTGCACAAACACAAATGTTCATACGGCGTTTCCTTTTGAGTGTTCAGGTCTTCTGATAGCAGTGCAGAAGGATTATTTCACAGTTGTTAACTATAAGGAGCTGCACTTTAATGATTGTAGTGATCGAGTAGCTCAACTGTTACACGTTGAGTTAGCTTTTCCCTTATCACAATGTCAAGAAAGTGATGTTAGGCACGAAATTCTCATTGTCAACACTCACCTACTGTTTCCTCATGATTCGAGTCTTTGCCTTGTACGACTGCATCAAGTATGTGAGCACTTAGTTTTGGTATTTAAACACCACTTGTTGTTACGTTTGGCATCTCACTTTGTATTTCAAAATTTTGCTTTTCTGCAGGTCTACCAGATACTTCAATATCTCGAATCTTATCAGAATGAACACCAACTTAAGCCTTTGCCAATCCTATTATGCGGGTAAACATGAAATCACTCATTTTGTGAATTTATTGTGTTTGGATTATCAATGGAAAAGTTGATTTTTGTTAAAATTGATTTTGAAATTATACAATTCATATAAACTTATTCAACTTATTTAGAATCAACTTAAGTTCTAGAATCAATTCTTTAACGAAGTTACTTAAAATCATTAAGTGGTATTAACTAGTGATTACGAAGAAGAATGAATCGTAAAATCAAATAGCCACTTAATTTTTTGTTAATTAGTGATAATTACTTTTAAAGTTATATTTAGGATGATTTTAATTTCCCAGTGACTGGAATGGAAGCAAAAGGGGACATGTTTACAAGTTCCTGAGGTCTCAGGGGTTTGTATCATCATATGATGCTGCACATCATTACACTGATGCTGATGCCCACAAGGTCATAACCAATAACATTGCTTTCAGAATTTTCAGCTGGATAACATTCTATATATCACCCATATTTGTTTTACCTTTTCTCTATGCAGTGGGTTAGCCACCACAATCATCTTGGAAACATATGTGCTGTTGATTTTATATGGCTTCTTAACCCTGACAAATATCAAAAACTACTTAAAACAAGTTGGAGTGAAGCACTGTTTAGCATGTTGAAGGTAATTGTTTGGATCATTGTATTGCAGGCCTAGGAAAGGGGAAAGGGATTGGGGCAAAGATAACGCTGCGTTGTTCACAACTCACTTAGGCTAAGGTGTTCTTTAGACCTACCATAAAGAATTTAGAATTTAAATTTTGGGTGGCCAGAAGGTTTTAATTGAAAGTTGTATTTTAATGAAGTCCAAACTATCATCATGCTATTAATGTAGTTTTGCTTCTGTCACTGACAATAAACTTCACCTTTTTCAGTGTCTATTGCGAAGAGATTCACTGACAGAGAGAGATGCATTTGCTTTTCTAAAGGTTGACAATGAAGATTGTATTACTTACTCTGGTTTCTGTGCAGCACTTAGAAAGGTATGCGGTGGTATATCCATTATTATTACATGACTAGATGAACACTTGTAAGTTTAGTGCTTGTGCTAGTCTCAGAAGTCCTCATCTTAACAGAGTTTTTTTATTTTTCCCATTTTGTGCAGCTTAATTTAATTGGTCATTGTCATGGGTTAAGTGTTGAAGAGACAAAGGACTTGTGGGTTCAAGCAGATATAAATGGAAATGGTGTTATTGATTATAAAGGATTTCTGGTAAAGTAGTTCAAACTAAATTGGATGTATTATTTGAATTTCTTACAATAAATTAACTTGTGTTAGGATTTATACAAACAATTACTTGAAATTTAGGATAAGTAATTAATTGAAAGTGCCCTTTGAAATCTAAATGTTTTTTCTCCATAGAGCATGTACTAATGCAGTGATCACAAGGATATGCTTACAATCATTTTTATGGTTGCCATGTCATTAGACAAACTATGTAAACTATGGAGTTCTGTAAGGTGTATAATTCAGATGAACCTTTTTTGACAAGTGTAATTGGTAATGAAGCATGATTGATCCAACTTGTCAGCTTTCACAAACAAATTTAGTGAAGTAAAATTTGGTCTTGCCATAGCTCTCTCATTATATAAGTCACATAAATGTTCTTAGACCATTTGATTCTTCACCTAGAACTTTGTTTGCTAAATCATGGTCTAATTTTATGCTGTTGCAGCAGCAAATCTGGAATCCAACAGGATCAGATCAGAGAGATGAAAAGAATGGGCAACATGATGATGAGGCAAATGATAGTGAGGAGGAGCAAGCAATTGGTTTTAATGTAAAAAATGCAGTTCTTTTCCCTCCAGAGGTGGAAAAAGGTAGATGGCCTGAAGACTACTCTCTCTCTGATCATGCAACACTCACTGTAGTGTTGTCACCTATAAGAATGCTATGCCATACTCCAAAATAATGTCCAAACAATACTTGGGAGCACTCTAGCTTAGAACTTGGTATTAAAGCTTCATTACATAAATAACACAAAGGAATGAGCGGAATGATGGAACTGGCTAGGGAAAATAATGGAAATTACTGCACCATCATTGAGCAGAAGTGATATCATATAATGCCGCAAGCAAAGTAAAAGGGCAATGAGAAGATATACCACTTAACATTCTCATACACACCATAGACTAGTGATGACATTTGAAGTAGCAAGATCCATCTCACCACTCAGTTTGTTTTCCCCATTTACCTTGACTAAAGAAAAGATTCAATCACGGTAGAAAGAAGAATCATACTAATCTGTATAAATTGCTACATATGGGTCTTAAGCATTGGCCATTTTTTTGGTACCTTGTTGAGGTGCAACATGTAGAGCTTCGAGATAGAGGAGTTCAGAAAAATTGTGCACAGATTTCTCTATGTAACAAACTAAAAGTGTGCTTACCATGGACAAGTAACCAAAGGAAATTGCATGCACATTCTAAGCAATGCCAGCAAAAGATTTTAATACAAGATAAAATGCTTTGCAAAATAATAATATCAATATCCAAGTCTACAGAACCATTAAACTAAGCATATTGCATCTATGCTTGAAATTTTGGCAGCCTGCTTTAGTTGAAGTTTCAAAAACCTTGATGTCGAACTTGCTAGCTGATGTAAATATATTAGTTCAGCACGAGTAGTGTCAAACAGTTAAGGAAATGTTTGATTTATTTTGTGTTTTAAAATGTCGACAAACTTTTAAGATGTGTTTGATATGTTAGTTGTTTTTATGAAAATTGATGTGTTAAATTAATCATTACAAAATATTAAATTATGTTTACTCTATTTCATTTTTTTACCTAAGTACCTTTTAGTTCTTTTATTTTTTTAATTCATTTAAATTGGTTTCCCCTTTAAAAAATGGTGCAATCAAGTTTTTAATAAAAAACTTTATTTATTTGTACTAATGTTAAAAAAGATAAAGTTACTTATAAAAAAGATTAATCCATTCTAAAACTTATAATTTATTGTGCAACTTATTTAAATTTATTTTGGAAAAACTAAATTTACGTGTACTAATATTTATTATGCAATTTTATTTTGATTATTAACTTTTAATGAGTTTATATTGTATAAAATTACTTTTAAATTATTTTAAAAAAATAAAAATAAAAATTATCCATCCCTTTGCTATTCCTGGTCGAGATATACTTACTACCATGAAGGGAACGCATGCAGACGAATTAACAAACCAGGTTCCAAATAATTCGCTGATAATTCACTCATTTGAGGTTCTATGGCATCATTGCATGCCAAAGACAAGGAAATGGTTTTCGTCCTTCTCATAAATTTTTCATTTTTCAGAGTGAAAACATGACGAACTACAAAGAGAAATAAGTAAGAGGAAAAATCTTAAAACATTTGAATACAAGATTCAATATCATATCAATAAAGCTGCTAAAAATTAGTATACAAACACTTGAAATACTTCTTATGTACTCGCATAATAATTCAGCATTGTGACTTTCAAATAAAGATCATCCAACAGACTACCAAAATTATTCCATATAAATTAGTTATTTCAGTAACCTAATCATTCTACTCATCATCTTCATCACTGTCTTCATAGTCAAAATCTGATTCATCATCACTCCTTGGTTGTGTTAGTGAATTCATGTCAAATGATGATTCCATTTCCATTTCCTCCATGTCAATGGTGTCATAGTCCATTCGTTGCTCAAATTTCTCATTAGAACAGTTAAGCATCCATGACAAAGAACACTTCAACCCTTTCTTGGCAATCCTCACATGCCTAGGCTTTATGGTTGACTCCAAACCATAAGTGAAGAATGCAGGGAATGTAACCAAGTCTTCCAGAGGCCTTTTCAGCTCCCTTTGGAAGTAATCAAAGCTAAGTTTCATAATGTCAATGTTTAAAGCCAGTAATTGAGGGCATGCAACAATCATCTTCCTCATCTGTGCCAATGAAAAGCCACAATCCTTGAGAAAATCAACATGCTTCAGCATAGGTCCCTTGATGAGGCTAACCACATGTGGCATCTTCTCAACAACTCGGCCAAAGTCCTCTGGATCCAAATCAAGAACCGAATTGAGTACACTTCTCTGATTAACAAGCTTTGAATTCAAGTCAGTTCCAATGATGTCAGGATACTGAGCAATTATAGATGGAAGTGATGTTCTCCTAACATTGAACTCTTCAAGGGATTTAACATTTGGTTTCACCTTCTCATCCAACCCAAATCCAAGAATATAAGGTCTTTGCTCTATTAATCTAGCAATGGCTAACCTTGGAATCCCCAAACTTTCCAGATACTCCACAAAAGGCTTGATGATTCTACCAACTCTCATCCCCAAAATCTCTGGATATTTAGTTAAGACCCCTCCAATTTCTCTTCTTCCTACACCAATTCCAATCAAATAAGCAACCGATGTGCTCATGGTTCCCTCAAGTTTGAAGCCAAGCACTTCAGGGTACCTCTCAAGAACACGAGGAATATCCTCAGCCTTGATATCCATCCCCTTAAGATAATTTACCACCGGCATAAGATCCACAACAACACTAGCATGGAGAACTTGGGGGTATCTCTGCAAGAACCATGTAATAGAGGATTGCCTCACTCCCAATTTACCAAGATAATCAAGCACAGGAATCATGTTCTTCTTGACACTGCAGCCAAGAACAAGTGGATAGTTGTTGATGTCTTCAATTGTAAGCCCCAAACTATGGAGAAAATCTATGCGCTCCCTCATAACATCAACAGTCACAGGAAGTTCAAGCCCATCAAGCTCATCAGGAACAATGCCAATTGACCTCAAGAACTCATAAACCTTTTCCCTTATTGCAGCCTTCTCTTTTTTCATTTCTGCTAAACTAGGACGGCTATATATCGATGAGGAACCTCCCCGCCGACGGTTCATTCTGCCGGAGTCTGATTCAGACGCCGGTGAATACACCGAACCAGAACTAACTGTCCTATCAGCAACAGAATACTGAAGCTTCGTCATGAACTCCATCCTCCTAATGCAATCACGAGATAACCGTAAAGCTAGGGTAGCACTCAGCTTACAATTGCCAAATGTTAGAATTGGCATCTCCGATTGGCCAATCAAAAAACTGGGTTTTGTTATGTTACCAGAAAAGTTTATTGCTTTCATATTTTCAAAGTCCAATCACTACCATTGAATTGAATCTGCAGAAAAAAAAAAAAAAAAAAAAAGGAAAAAAAAAAAAAGAAAAAAAAAAAAAAAAAAAAAAGAAAAAAAAAAAAAAAAAAAAACGGTATCACTCACTCGGTTGAACATAACTGTTAGAAACCGGAACAAAATTACAAACTTTGACAAATGAGCCAAGTGAATACCAAAACCAAAAGAACCCCAGAAGTTCAATTCTTGGGATTTAACCTTTGAAGACTTTAAAGGATTCTGCCGCATAAACACCCCAAAAATTGCTGATAAAAAACCCCAAAAAATGGAGAAAAATCAATAACCTTTTTCATGGTGAATAAAGGAAATGGTAACTATAGTAATGTGAGGGATAGGGTTGAAGAGATTGAGGGATAGAGATGGACTTACAGTGATTGGGAAGTGAAGAGGCTGTGTAGAAGTTTCAGTTCGTGTTGAGGAACAAGAAAGGATAACAAAACCTGCAAATGGTTTCTGGGACCTATGTGGCCGTCCCTGTTTCGTCTGAAAAATGTATCATTTTTTATTCCTTATTTTATTAAATTTCAGAACTAAAGTTTAATTCTTTCATTTTTTTTATTACGAGTAATATATATTTTGGTTCTTATAAATATTTACAATTCAATCTTAATCCTTTAAAAAATTGTCTAATTTGTATTGCTATAATTTAAAAATGTTTTTTTTTCTTAAACAAAGTTTTCTAAAATCAATTGACTATTAACATTATTATAGATGTCTGATTTTTTTAATTATGTTGCCTTATTAAATTAGTTTTATAATGTTTTAAATAATATATATATATATATATATATTATTTTATTTTAGGTGATTTATTTATTATATAAAAATAGGATAATTAAATATGTTAGGTTTGATTATCTAGAATCAAATAACTTAAAAAGGTCTATAGTTTAAGATGATGTTTAACTAGAGACTTTTAGCTACCAAATAAAATGGTTATCAATTATGATTAAAATAGTCACAAACTAAATTTTGGTTGCTAAATAATTACAAAATAAAAGTAATGATTGAATGTAGTGACCAATTAAGTCAAATAATTGGTATCTAACATTAGATACCAAAGTTAGATTCTAAATTGGTATATAATTTAAAGTTAGAGACTAATTTAGAATCTAATAATAGAGGTCACTAAAACCTTGGTAGCTAATGTTAGATACCAATTATTTGACTTAATTGGTCACTAAAATCATTACTTATATTTTGTAGTTATTTAGCAACCAAAATCTAAATTGGTGACTATTTTGGTCACAATTAATAACTATTTTATTTGGTAGCTAAAAATTAGTCTCTAAACAACCTCTTTCTTGTAGTACGTGGTTAGGATAAAGAGTTTGAAAATATAGAATTTGTAAAAGTAAATTAGATTTTTTAAATAAGGTGATTTTATACTTAATAATTTAAAATTTTTCATACTTTTAAATTTTTGTATTTTTTTTTCAATCCTGAGGTTCTAAATTTGACTAAAACTAAGACTTTGTTAATTTATAAAATTTAAAAATTTTCATTATTTTAAATTTTTGTATTTTTTTTTTCAATCATGAGGTTCTGTGTAACCCCACTCCCGTAGGGATAAGAACAACAAAAAAAAGCACCCTTTTTTTTTTTACTTTCTCTCTCTCTCTCTTTATCTTACCTTTCAACCTCCATAGCTCTCTTCTTCTTTTCTTTTGATTTTCACCCTTCATATTTCATCTATTTCAGATTCTGATCAAGTCCTACAGTAGTTGAAGATCTTAGGATCATTTTAAACCGATCAGAATCTCAAACAGAGTAAGTTCATATTTTCTCTAAAGATCTCATGTTCTCTGTTTTTCGTTAAGTTTATGTCATCAATATTGATGGGAACAGTTGAGAAAAGTGTTCCTCTCAACTTGATTAAGGTAATACTAAAAGTTAGTGTTATTTGGAAAACTTGTTCTAGATCTCTAAAGTTGGAACGGGATTATTGCCTGATTGGAGGAATTGGTAGGGGATCGTTATCTGAGATAAGGGGAGCTAGCAACTTATTTTTATACTAATTAGTTACTTTTAAATAAACCTATAGGATAATAGATTTGAATATGTGATTATCAGTGCTCAAGTTTTTCTTGCAGGTCTAACTGGTCCTTGAGCACTGAATGAATTTGATTGTTTATTTTGACTTAGTGTGATTAACTTAAATGTGTTTTGAGTAATTAAGTATTGTTTTGATGATGGAAAGATACTTGCATAATATGATTTGTGGATTGAATGAGTATTGATGTGAATGATGGAATGATGAAATTAATACCATACAATTGGGATAATGTATGATATGTGCTTGTTTGTGTACATAAAGTATAGCATGTCTATGTTTAACAAAGATCCTCAAGCTTCACTGATGATCTAAGTCACATAGACTAAGATATCAGGTGGTGAGAAGTTGTGAGGGAGTTCATACACACCGGGACCGCTGGTGAGACTCAGTATTGGATGTTTGATCTTACTCTAATCCTTTCTCTTAGATTTGAATGACAATCTAAGTCTTGGATATTGGATTAGTTCTTTCTCTTAGATTCGCTGGTAATCTAATTCTTGGGTATTGGATAAATCCTTTCTCTTAGATTTGCTGAATCTAAGTCTTGGGTATTGGATTAGATGTTAGTCTCTGGTAGGGGCATACTTAATGGGTCTTCCGGATAGGTCTATATGTGACCTTTATGTATTGATGTGGTCCATGTGAGACCTGTATGAATGATGTTTGACATGAGTACTTGAAATGAAAAAGGAAAACTTGTAGTGAAACTTGATATGCTAGACTTTAAAGAAATTCTAATGAACGAGATACTCTGTTCTAATTTGTATGTATTTAGTATGTTATAAACTTTCAAGTTTACTAGCTTACCCTTGCTTTTCATGTTGTTGTATGAACTGCGATGACTGTACTATGTACACGAGCATGTGCAGATGCAGGTCTTGGAGCACCTTAAATATGATATGTCCTTAAACTGATGTTCCTTTTGTCTTGTATATATTTGTATATATGTTTTGATGTAGTTAAAGACTTTATGACCTTGGAATGGTCACTCTTTTTGTCATGTAGATAGTCGTAGATAAGTTTGATGTACCTGAATACTTTATGTAGTACTTTGATCCTTAAATGGATGGTAATATTTAGCAGACAAAAGTTAGTTTAATTGAGAATATTTTTAGATAGTCTCGCTCAAGTAGAAGAATCTCGCTCAAGCGACTTTTGCAGAAAAGTTCACTCAGCAAGTCTCGCCCGAGCGAGATGAAGCTCGCCTGAGCGAGACCTTCGTAAACAAAATAAGATGCTCTCTGGAGTGTTTTCGCCCAGGCGAGAGTATTTTCGCTCAGGCGAAAATTAGAAGTGCTCTCTGGACTATTTTCGATCAAGCGACTTCTTTTTAACTCGGGTGAGGTGGATTTTCGCTCAGGCGAAATTATTTTCGCCAAGCTAAAAAAAAAAATTGTTTTATTCTTCTTTTCTTTTCTTCTTATTTATTCTTTCCTTCTTTTATTTATTTTTCATGTATTAAATATTTTATGATTTGTAATATATATTTTGTTTATTTATAAGAGTTTGATTGCATATGTTATAGAATTTTTGTGTTGTTATATTCTAAATTTGACTAAAACTAAGATGTTGTTAATTTAATTGAAGCATGTGTTATAATTAATTTTTTTATTTTTATAAATATGAGTAAATGTTTCTTTAGAAATAAAGTTCATCATGATGTCATCATAATTACATTACTCTTGTAACGTGAGTTAAAGTTATTTTTCAAACAATGTTAATCAATATTTTTTTAGGCAGCACTGATATGTCAAAAACACTTTCCATCAATATTAATTAGAATTATTTTCATAACAATATAGATTAAGATTATTTTTTAATCAACGTTAATTAGAATTTCCATTGTCAATGTTATTTGTACTACTTTCTAATTGATATTGACCAGGCATTATCTTTTTTATTTACATTGTCAGTATTTGGTTGTAAACAACTCTTATTTCTCTTTTGATATTAAATAAAGTTCTCTCAACCAATGTTAAGTTTTCTTATGGATATGGATTAGATTTTTTTTTTTTTAAATTATGTTTATTGTGTTTATCTTTTTGTCAATGTTTTTAGTGGTGAGCAATATTATTCTTTGTCAATAATTTGGTAGGAATTATTTTAGTATTAACGATGAAACTTTCCGCCAACATTGACAAACATTAACTAAGATTTCTCTTTTTTCCAATGTTAACTGATAGAATTTTTACGTTAACATTAACTGAAAAATGGGAAAAAGAAAACTTCATCGACATCATAAAAATAATTTCAAAAATCTCGATTTAAATAATCATAATTGATATCAACGGGAAACAATTTTGATCAACATTAATTGATAACAAAATTTGTCAATGTCAATTGAAAAAATCTTAGTAAACTTTGGTTCAAGAATAATATTAACTATAGGATTGACTAAAAAATATTATCCATATTAATGTTTTTGAATTATTAACCGTTTAATTTTTAAATAATTTTTTTATTTAGTAGTAATTGAAATATTTTATCAAAATGAATAAAATTAAAGTTTTCTCTTTAATGTTTTTTGCATTTTTATTTTATTATGCATTAGTTTTTATGCATTGGTTTCTTTAATTATGAATCTTTTATATATTATTTGGTTAAATGATTTGATAAGAGGATTGATTTGAACTAGTTCTAGTTGTTCAGGTTGTTCTTCTCATTATGCAAATATAAGCAAGGATTGAATGGTATTTATAGCTAGCTAAAAGCAATTGACCAAGTTGTCCATCTTTGTTTTTCATTGTGTATGATTGCATAGCATGAAAGTGCAAGAACAAGCACACACAAAGTGGGTAGATGGTGCATAATCGATTAAGATAATCGATTATCCATGTGAAATATCGAAGATGATAGATTATCCTAATCGGTTATGTGGTGCCTGTGTGGGTTATTTGTATCTCTTCATCAAACTTGATACCTATAGCAGATAATTGATTCATAATTCCCTGAAAGTTATTCAAGTGATATGTCATAGATTTTCCATCAGTGTATTTCAAGGCTAACAACTGCTTTATCATCGGAGCTTTGCAGAAGCGCCAGAAATTCTGTGAAGGGCTGCTAACCGCAACAAATTTCTGCCAGCGTGAATACTCATTTCAATGATCCAACGGTGAAAATATCTCTAATTCCTCTGAAATTTTTACTAGAGCTTCCTGACTCATATTGCTTCATTTTGTCCGGTGCGATTTGAAATTGGAACTGTATCTGAATCGTAGAAAATTTGGGAACATAGAGCATCCTTGAGTAAAGAGATTCTTGAACTCTTACTTTGTTAAATTCCTAATTGTTGATAGTTCGGGCCATTGTTGGCGACCACTTGAGGATTAGGAAGAGTTTAATTGAAATGCTCTGTGATTAAGTTTAGAAAGACTTATTGTATCTGTTGATTATGTATTAGTGGAGTATTTACTGTTCTTTGGTTTTTTAATCTCCTTTGAGAGGTTTTTCCCATGTTAAATATTGGTGTTGATTTCTCTTCTATTTTTGATTGCGTATTGGATATTATTTGGTTGATTGACTGTATTCAGGGTGCTTCAGTATTGTATGGTTGGTTATCCATTCTATTGTTTCCACTGCAGTACCTTATCGGAGTGGTATCAGAGCTCCTAGATTTGGGGCTTGTGATTTGGTAAACAATGGAAGCTAACACCACTAGAATGGTTACTCTGAATGGCTCCAATTATAATATCTGGAAGGCAAAAATGGAAGATTTGTTGTATGTGAAAAATTTCCATCAACCTGTTTTTGCTATGGAGAAGTCTATTGATAAAACTGATGAAGAATGAAACTTGTTGCATAGACAGGTGTGCGAGTATATTAGATAGTGGGTTAACGATAATGTATTGAACCATATTGTTGGAGAGACACATGCTCGGGCTCTGTAGACTAAGCTTGAACAACTATATGCTCGGAAGACTGGAAACAACAAGATGTTCTTGATAAAGCAGTTGTTAGCCTTGAAATACACTGATGGAAAATCTATGAGAGATCACTTCAATAACTTTCAGGGAATTATGAATCAATTATCTGCTATGGGTATCAAGTTTGATAAAGAGATACAAGGATTATTGCTTCTTGGCTCCTTACCAGATTCCTGGGAAGTTCTCAGGACTTCATTGTCCAATTCTACTCCCGATGGTGTCATTTTGATGGACCTTGCAAAGAGTAGTGTCCTAAATGAAGAAATGAGGAGAAAGTCTCAGGGAACATCGTCTCAACTAGATGTTTTGGTTTATGAGCATAGGGGAAGAAGCAGCAGTCGTGCTCCTAAAAACAGAGATCAAAGTAGGAGCAAGTCCAGAGGCAGATACAAAAATGTTGAGTGCCATTATTGTCATAAAAAGGGGCACACAAAGAAGTATTGTTGGAAGTTGAAGAATAACAATGAGAAGGCTAGCAAAGACAAGGGTAAGAAGAAAGATGACATGGATGAAGACAGAGTTAATGCAACTTCTACTGACTTTCTTTTAGTTGAAGAATTTGAGTCTGCAAATCTTGTTGATAACTCAACCAGTTGGGTGATTGACAGTGGTGCTTCAGTTCATGTGACATCCAGGAGAGATTTGTTTAACTCCTATACTCCTGGTGATTTT
>Ga0209700_108363_pt1 | contig 13336 bp, 9 predicted proteins | sample SiratroredBW_FD_187528 | JGI IMG/M metagenome (GOLD analysis project Ga0209700, IMG submission 187528) | Root nodule microbial communities of legume samples collected from California, USA - Siratro red BW (SPAdes) (version 2) | ecosystem: Host-associated > Plants > Roots > Nodule | place: USA... | reverse complement strand
ATATATATATATATATATATATATATAAAATAAAAGAATGTTATTTCAAAACTTAAAAAAATTAAAAAATAAAGACATCTATTAAGAAAAATAAAAAGTAAAAGAAAGATAAAAAAAAAGTCTTTTTAAGTGAACCATAGAATTTTAATTCCAGCTTTAATCAATTTTAGTTTACATTTAAATCAATCTTTCTTGTCTCATCACTATTTATTATGATAAATTTATTTTTCATACAATTTTTATGTCAAAAAACATTTCTTATCGGAATATTTGTAATTTACATTTCATTCCTTCATTTGATTGGAATTTTGTATTTTCACGCTGCGCTAGAAAGATCTTAGTACCTTGTTTTAAAAAATTGTTATTAATTAAGTAATATATGAAATCCAAATATTATATTTAATTCCATATTACCCTAAATACCAAATTCAAATGTCAAATCTACTCCCATATTACCAGAAATACCAAATCCAAATCTCTTTCATTCAAACACAAGTCCAGAATTTCTGTTAAAGTAATTTATGTGGTAAGAGATCTTACGTAACAAACAACAATATGAAAAATACTGGTTCAAAATTTTAAAGAACTTTTTACCGAGATACTTGCCTCCTTACTATGTTTAACGTCTTTTATATAATTTGAATAGTTTTCTTACTAGTTTTCAATAAAAATATTCTCTTTTAAATAGTTTTCTTTTAAAATCACAAACACCTTACAAAAAGCATTAGTATGAATAATATAAAATAAGTTTACACTATCATTTAAAATAACAATTTACCATATGCAATAAATTTATTGACTTTTAAAATAATTATAATTAATACCCTTAACCCAAAATATCTCATTAAGAAGCGTATCCCAATAAATAAATATATATATATATATATATATATATATATTATATTTATTTCGATGTACTATAACTACCATACTAGATTCTGTTCCGTTGACATCAAAGTCAATGTCCCATAAAAATTTAATTATAATGATTGTTATCAGCATGCAGTGGAATTCCCATATTTAATTCACCTTTTAAATAAAGAAATAAACAATAAAGAAATAATAAAAAAATAAGCAAATAAAATAAAATAAAATAGGAGAAAAAAAACACACGCCCTCTTTCTTCACGTTGTGTCGTTGACATATCCTAAACCCAACACAAACCGCATCCACAACGTACCCTAAGCATCTCGCACGTGCGGAGCCGGTGAGCCGAGCCGACACCCGCGCGAAGCTGCATCAAGATTCGATGCGGAAAATAACGGTTTCGAGGGGAAACCAAACCACAGTCGTCTGATCCTCTTTCTCTCTCTCTTTCTGCCAATTGTGGTGTGTCGCTTTTCCCTCGATGCTCTCTCTTAATAATACCAAACCTTCTATCACTCTCTTTCTCTCTCTCTATTTCTCTCTCCACCTCTTTGATTTTTCTCTCTCTTTTCTCTGCCCTCGCTCTTAGGTTATCGCCTATTCTATCCCTGTCTCGATTTCTATTGAACTTTTTTTTTTTTTTCGGATTAACTTCAATTAATTGTGCAGCTTCGAGTTCTGCTTCGTGTGTTGCTGGAACAGGCGCGGTGAATTTATTCACTGGTAATTTAATTTTTCTCACCAGTGTTTTTTTTTTCTTCTGATTTTTAGGGTTTCGCTGCTTCGGAAGCGAAAGGAGGTAACTCGAATGCGATTCCGATGCGGTTTTTGAAATTCGATGTGGAATTCGGTGGTTTGCTTATTTCTTGAATTGAGAAATTTTCAGCGTTTTTCTTTCGTGTTTTGATATTTTTTTGTTGGTGGTGGTGTTAAGTGTGGACCACTGGGGTTCACTATGATTTGAATGATTGAATAGCACTGGTTTGAGTTTTGAGTTGCATTGTGGATTGTAATTCTGTGGAAATTAGTCGGTTGATTTTTGCTTATATACTTGTACTTGCGCTCTACGACTGTGGCTGTTTGGAAACCTGCGAAAACTAAAAGTCTTTGTACAAGGAATGTTTGTTAATTTTTTGCTTGATTCTCAATTGAGCAATAGATATGCTATTTATTTTAATGAGTGTGCGTGATGTCTTTTTTTCTGAAGGTACTTTTGGATTTTATCTAATATAGACTTTGTGAGTTGTTGAAAATAATTGAATTTGAAAACATTAAGTTAAGCAGTTAGTCTTGTGAAAAACTGTCAAAAACTATAATCTTTTGTTTAAGACATAGTCATTTAATTTTTCATTGATTCTCCATTAAACAATAGATATACAGTTTTTATTTTATTTTTTTTAATCACTTTTCATGACCATGCATGATTTTTTTTTTTTGGCTGGTGCTTCTGAATATTTTATCATTTATCCTCGTGACTTGGTGAACACATGATTCGTTGTACTTGCATGTGTGTTATGTATGGGCTAAACTTCGAAAAGCTCACATTTGTCCCCACCCACTTTGATTGAACTATTCAAAGATGTGCTACAAGTCTTGTCCATCTTGTGTAGTTTACCGGTATTTGTTATCACGGTTCTTTCTTGATTTGCAGAGGATAAACTTTATTTATTGGAATTATTATGAAATATGCGTGATACTGGTGATATATTCTAACAGGCAATGTGCATTGATTACTTTGTGGAGACTAGAAATCCTATGAAAAACCGTTATAAATGATTGTTCATGGGAAATTCATCCTGGTGAGAAGTTGGAGAGGGTGTTGCCAAACATCCTTTTAGTGGGAAACAATTTATATTTTTCAAAATCTCTTTCAGAAAGCCTGCAAAAAAAGAGCTTAGTTTTTTACAATAAGCTCAAGTCGATATGGATAAATTATAGTATAAACTTAGTTTTTTACATTTGTTTTGTTGTGCAACTATGAAACAAGTGTATAAACTTGTATTATAGTATATCGGATTGGTATGCTTCCTGTGAACATTCATTATAAATAAAATCCCCTTTTGTATGTTATCTGAATTTTTAAGTTGCTTGGGTGTTTTGTTGATGTTATACTACTAAGGGTATGCTTAATGCGTGGATTTGATGTTTTCATAATTAGAATATAAAGGCGAAGGAATGGCCATTCCTGTTCTATTGCTAGGTTTGCTCAGGAATGGAATGATATTTTTATTTTTCATTCTGCTTTTGTGTTTGGTAGAGAAAATAAATATAAAATTGAATCTTCGTTCGATGAGGAATGATGAAATAATTCCTGTTGGTACAAATTAATTTGGATGGATCTGTCAATCACATCTATTGATTCAAAATCAATTTTAGCCAAACTTTCCACTAAATAGGCACAAAGCAAACTTGAATTGTTCTAGCCAATGATTGGAATGGAAATTTCTGGCTCTGTATTATTAAGCATGGAATCAAATATCTTTTTTTTTTCTTTTAAACTTAGTACTTATTCTTATGGAATAGTGATAAGAACAGAATGATGTGTTACATTCTAAGAATGCTAAAAAATATAATGTAAAGGGTGGTGATTTTTTAAGAGAAAATAATGTTTAACTTTTATGAATATTAAGCATGGAAATGGAAAGATGATATAATTGAAATTGTTTTCCAGTGTTTCTTGTGAGGTCACTTATGGATGAAAGATGTTCATTAGAAGTCAAGAAGGTGGTGTTTTGCTATATTTTGGTGTAGTGTATTTTTGAAGAATTATTCTCGTGTCCATGGCTGCTGATCAGAGGAGAAAACGAGTAAATGGTGCAAACATTGGTGGTTATGGTTCTAGAGAGCAACAAAGGATCAAAAGGAAGAATTTGGGATTAGTTCAAAATGATTTAAACATGAGATCTCACATCTCTGTTGAGTGGGATGGTAATAAGAAAAAGGTTGTTGCTAAGAGGGAACAAGTAGGCATCAGTTGGAGACAAACGAAACCATTTATCAATTCTGTTGCCAATGGTCACAAACTCGTGGCAGATGTGCTTACAGTGCCTCAAGAAATATTTGACTTAGATAATTTAAGTGACGTGCTTTCATTCGAGGTAATACCATGTTGTGGTATGTTTCTATTATTTACAGTGGAAAATAATTTTATTTTGTCTAGGAATTATGTCTAAATCATCGTCTACGAAATTTTTGGCAATTGGCAGGTTTGGAAGACCCGTCTATCAGAAAATGAGAGAAACCTTCTAATGAATTTTCTTCCTAGGGGCTTTGAGCCACATCAACTTGTGGAAGATTTACTTGCTGGGATTAACTTCAACTTTGGAAACCCCTTCTCAAAATGGCAAGATCTCCTTCTTTGTATCTTTTTTCTTTAAATACACTATCTGCTCACTCTTGCCATATTTAGCACTTTCTCTCATAAGTACATGCTATATGTGACAATTTCTTACTTTTAAATTTCAATGAATCAGTGGATTTGTTATTGAGGTAATGTGTGATTTGGTTTTATTATTGGCCTTTGGGTTGAGTTTACCAGCATTACTAATTGCATACTTCAGCTATGAATTCCATTGTGCTTAATTTGTATTCAATCTTGGCTTTATTATATCTCACCGCACATTTGACCAGTTTTCTTGGTCTCCCTTTTAATGCGCATAAATTTCTCAATTTTGCAACTTGAAAGGATTTTATTTGGTTGAAATTTTGTTCTGTTCTTCTTAGCTCCAATTCTGTTGTTTTTTTTTTTTTTTTTTTTTTTTTTAATTTTTTTTTTTTTTTTTTTTTTCTCTTTTTTTTTTTTTTTTTTTTTTTTTTTTTTTTTTTTCATATTCATTAGGCAATAATCTGTATACCCATCTGGGTTGTGATAATTTATGAATTCTGTTTTTCATGACAAAATCATATTGCAATCTCATCAAGATCCTTTTTTCTTGTGAGAAAATTATCATTAAGACATGGTAAGCTATTTATCTAGCCTGCTAATCATTCATGAAAATGTTTCTTTTTCAGAGTCACAAATGTCTAAAATATATATTTGCAGGGGTGCTTCGCTTTGTTTAGGTGATCTTCATCCAGACATGATTGTTTACCGGGAACAGCATCTTAAATCTGAAAAGAAAGAATACTACTCGCACATACATAATTATCACAATGAGTAAGCATTGTACATGCTCAACATGTATCATTTTTGGCATCAATTTTAACCAGTATTGTAATTCTTATATTTTGCAGTATGATAGGATTTCTGTCCAACTTGAAGAAAAGCTGGCAAAGCTATAAAGATCCAGAAAAGGAGATTGTGCAAAAGATATGGAGGTTGTCACTTACTTTCCATGTATTGCAATCTACATACACTACATAGCGACATTCAAAATAAGGACAGCACATATTCTGTTGTTCGTTTTATTAAAATGATATCTTGCTGTTTTCAATACTTGCATTGGTACTTCCTTGAATGTAACAAGATAGCTCATTTTTGCATCAGCTGGGTCGATGCATTTTCTCCTTCAGATGATAATTTTGATTCTTGATCAATTTGAGATATCATGTTAGTTGAAATCTAAGATGGTAAAATCCTGAAAATCTTTTCTCTGATGTTTGTATGATCAAATGGGGCTTTCTAATATTTTCTACTTGACTACTGTCTGTCTTATGTGTCTACTGATACAAAGTTTTAGATTGTTTAAGCATCAATATTTTATTTTGTTTCAATTGATGTTAAACTGTGACTTGGTACTAATAAAATTCTTTGGTAATTGTTCGGTGAAACAAATTGGTGGATTTTATTTTTGGGTACTAAATGGATGACAGTTGGCTTATTAATGATAATAATTTATGGTAGAGATAGTTGTTATGATGATGCTACCGTCATGAACTAGTTGTAGTTTTTGTTAATTTGCAAGTACTTCTGTTATGCTACGTGTGATCTCATGTTTGGGCACTCAAAAGTATTGATTATTGAACTTGGATTTAATGAGGTTCTGCTCCTTCTGTCTTGGAATTTTTAGTGCTAATCCTTATGGTTGTCCAATTGTTGGATTATGCAGGTCAAAGCGTGTAGAGAAAAGAATGCCCTCAAAAGTTATTGAATCTAGAGTTTATGATCATGATGGGAATGTTACAGGGACATCTGAGTCATGCTCCTGGGATGCAGAGGATAAACCATGCAGTAGTGACAACCAAATTTCCTCACTGAGAAAAGAAGATAGACTTCAAAGGAGGTAACTAATGAATACATAATCTGCAATATTTAGAACTTCTATGGTCTCTTAACTCAGCCATCTATCAAATTTTAATTCTTTATGATTATCCGATTCTGTTAGAAGATTGTTCTGTTAAAGCTGTGATGTAGCAATTTAAGATATCTGTACATGGGTCAATTTTTAGGATTATTAAGATTTCTGCTTGAATTAATGAACTTCCTAACTCACTTTAAATTGATTACTTGTTTCATCAAATCAGATGAAAACTCACATTTTAGAGTTTAATGCAATTTGTATTACTAGTTTAATATCATCTTCATTTACCTGTTATTGCTCATTGTGGTTGTTATTATTTTTTCTCATTGGCGTACTGTCTTCTTTTTTAGAGCTGCTTTTAGTTCTCCTTCATCATTGCCATCATCATCATCATCACATTGCATTGTACCTGTGACAAGGAATTTTTGGCACCCCTTTTTTAGTTATATGTAGGTTCTTATCATCTCTGCAGTTGTAACAGAAACAACTTTCAAGCCTAATTTGTTAATGTTGTTAAACAAAATAACCATGAGCAATTCCTGGAAATCTTATTCTGAAGTCTATTATAATTTGTATACCCAAGCCTTCAGTTTCTGGACTTATAGCTTTAGGAAATTTGATGACACTTTGGATAAGAAGATCCGTTGGTATATTTGTCCTGGAATTTTGGAACTGTTCTGTTATTTTGGAACATCAACTAGCAATGCAAGAGTTCCTAGTGCAGTTTTGTTTCTTCTCTTGTGATGTTTACTGGACTGATGAATGATAATATTGAATAAAGCCTCTGACTTTGTATTTAAAAGGTCACCTACTTTAAATTTCCTTGAATTTTTAGTAATATTTTCCAGTGTACAGTGATCTTCAATGTAATCCATTATCCATGCAACTTTTTGTATTAAAGTTTTGGTCCCTGTTTTACTGTGATCACATAACTGAGTATACACGAATGACAACTGTAATAAGGAACAAGGTCATTTAGGGTAAAGTTTATGTCTCTGGTTTTTGTATTTATTTTTATTCCAATAAAAATGGTTTATTTGGCCTTATTTTGATCTATACGTCTTGCTGTATGTGCAAACATGTTTATGAAATAATATATGTCTGGCAGGTTGCTTGGAAAAGACATTGTTAAAGGTAAGTCTAGAAATTTTATGGATTCTTTGGACAGAGTACCTAATTTGGGAGAAAAGACCAAGACAGGAGACAAACTGCCCAAACGTAACAGTCATTCTAGTGATGGAGACAAATACATGTCATATATCAAGGTTTACCTCTCCACTTATTTTGTTTTCTTCTCTGAGAGCAATACTTTATTGACGGAGAAACGGCATGGTATCTGTGTCAGTTATCTCTTCAGTATCAATTATTAGAGGAACAAAAATAGTTGCTTAATTATCTGAAATCAATTATTGTTATTGAAACTTATAAATATTTAGACAGTGGCTGACTTATTTTTCCAGTGAAGTCAAACTGCTGTTTCTTTGTTTCCTTTTACTTTTTCGGGGTTAGGTATTTTAGCGTCACTTCAGTTGTATGGATTTAATAACAACACAAGGAGTATTTCTTAAGATATTTTTTTTGTTTGTACATTTGCTAATTGTTTTCTTTTGCATTCATTTCAGATTAGTAGGCAGCAGCATGAACTTGTTAAGAATATGAAGCAGTCTGGTAAAAGCATTCAATCTAGATCCCTTAATCGTGTTTTGGGTAACCTTGAAAAAATTCATGTACAACCATACAATATATTTGTGAAAGAGGAAAAGAAGAAGTTGCGGGAGCATTGGTTAGTGAGATGTTCACATGGCTATATATTTATGCAAATATGTTACGATTGAACAGATTACATTTTAAAACTTTTCTCGTTATTTCTCAATAGAATATATTTTATTTGCGTAGGTTGCTACTAGTAAACAATGACCTCCCTGAAGCATACGTAAATTGGAAGGAGAGACAAAAACGGAGACATGCTGTGAGAAATTCTTTGGTGGCAGAGATGAAGGGTAAATCAAATTCATTCATAGAGGTTTGTTGTAGAGTTAGTCTTCTATAATTTGCTATAATTTAGTTGCATATCTTGTTTGAGTTTCTCAATTTCCTTGGTCCCATATCATGGGCATTTTTTCATAATAGCTGTTAAAATATCTGTAATTAAAATTTTTCCCACAGGAAGAGGATGATGTAAACTCAGGTAGTGAACTTAAGGATCAGGATGATTTGAATTCAGGGAGTGAACTTCATGATCAGGTCAAGGGCAACATTAACTCAGGGAGTGAACTTCAGGAGCAGGATGAGGACAGCATTAACTCAGGGAGTGAACTTGAGGATATGGACGAGGACAACGACAACGTCAACTCAGGGAGTGAACTTCAGGTTCTGGACAAGGATAGCATTGGCTCAGGAGGCAAGCCGGATCAGAATGAGGATTACATGAATGCAGGAGGTGAGCTACAGGATCAGAATGAGGATAATGTGAGCTCAGGGAGTGAACTTCGAGATCAGGGAGAGGATAATATAAACTCAAGTGATGAGGTTCAGGATCAGGTGAAGGATGGAGGTCTGAATGATCATTCTGATTTGAAAAATGACGAAGATTTTATTTCTAGGTCCCCCGAGAATCAGTCCCTACTCAATTCTTATGTTCGAGGCGATGATGAGTTCAACCAGATGAGTGTGAATACAGAAAAAAATATTCTTTTATCAAAATCAAATAATACTTCACCGAATAAAGATGAGTATTCAAGGAATATGAACACTCGGGATGTTTCCCTTGATGAAGGAGCGCCTTTCACTTCCAGTGGTGATGTCTGGCAAGGAGTTGAAATGCCACATTCATCATACTATGATTCTGCGGTGACTCATGAGTACACTGGAAGTGGGTTATCACTGGCTAATCCTCAAGTCAGTGAAGAGCAGCCAACCCGTATGATTGATCTTGAAGCTGATTTGCGTCAAGAGACAGGGAAAGAGTTGTTAGGTAGGCAATTAGATGATGGGACCTTCAATTCTTACCAAATCCAGGATCGAAGTGTCTTACTTCAATCTCTCTTCAAAGGAGAGGGGCTGTTACCTTATCACCGTGAACAGAAAGGAGCTGATTTAGATTTCCAGACTTCTAACAATGTTATGATGGGTGATAGTCAATTTTCCAGTCATTTCAAGGAGCCCTTGCCAACGTCACTGACATTGGACCAGGGACGCAGGAGAGCTACTGAGGTTTTCATGCCAGAAAACATGTCACATAATATTTATTCAGATGGAGGAAGGTACACAATCCCCAGGCAAGATCCAATCATCCCCAGACAAGAACAATTAGTACCCAGGCGAGATCCAGTAATCCCCAGACAAGAACAATTAATACCGAGGCAAGATCCATTGGCTGCAGTAAATATGACTGATTGGGCTGCTAATAATGCACGCTTAGCTGGGCCTTCCCAATCTCACCTAAATACTGGAGATTTTATTGGTCATCACTGGTTTCCTGCCGATCATCAAGTACGTGGTGGCTGGAATGGACCTGACAGTGGTAGTCTTTCGAGTCAAAGTCTTGCCACTGGAGCAAGCTCTGATCAGAGTTTATTTAGTATTCTGTCAGAGTGTAATCAATTACGTTCAGGTAGCCCTTATGATTCAGTTAGAAATACTGACCAGTTTCTTGCACACAGAACTTATGGATTAGTAGATGCAGGTACGCCAAGGGTGAACAGAATTGCAGCACCGGCTTCTCATCCATTAGATTACTTCACTGGACGTGAAGCACCTAGTGGTCTGGTGCCTGATGATATAACATGGATGAGCTTGCCGCATCAGAATTCATCATTACATGATCAAATGGGAAAGCCATACCTAAGGTCATGGAACCGCTAGTGAAAGTTTTACCGAATGGTACCGATGTAAGCTTGACAGTGAGAAGAAATGCACAGTTTTCCATGTGATAGAATTTTGACTTAAGCAAGATCCAGAGAAGCTGGGTATACATACCCTGTGAGATGAGATAGGTTTCTGTACATACCTATACTGAGGCCAACTCAACACCATGTACATATCTAGATATTAGATGCGCAGGAAAGAAACCAAGGTTATTAGGCAAGTTACATATTTTATTCTTATTTTTTATTTATTTTTTTCTTTGCTTCTAGAGAGACATTCTTTAATAATTTTGGAAGGTAAGAAATGCTGGAGGCTGCTCCTTCTTTTTTGAGTCACCTAGTTTGAGTTCTTTTTTCGTAGTTCTGGTTATATCCAATTGCTTTTATTGTCGAGTATGATTGACCGTGGCAACCAAATAAGGTTTTAGTACATGGAGATGAGCATAGATGGGGTTTTCTGAGTCAATAGGACTCCAAATCGTAACATGAAGACATTGTATTTAGTTACAAGTATTCTTTTTTTTAATTTCTAGCGTTTTATAATTAATAATTGGTTTTTGATGGAAATATCATCAATTATTTATAAATTATAATAAATGGTAAGTTGTCTCTTTTTCCTCACTCGGAGAAAAGTTGAAGTTCCACTATTATCTTTTCTCTCTCAATGCATTTAAGAATACTTCCGAAAACATTTCAATTATTAACGAATTTAATCATAAAAGGTCTGAATATGCAGTTTAAAATATTACATTTAATTAAAAATTATTAAATTTATGAGTATAATATTTTAAAACTAACAAAGGGTGGTTCAAAGAATAAGAGTGCATTTGCAAATTGGGTATGTCTGGTTTATGTTTAAGAATATTAAAATTGGGTAGGTCTGGTTTATGTCTAAGAATGTTATTTATGTGAACATATTTGGTTAGTACTTTATTAAATATTAATTCATAAAATGTTTATTTTATTTTATTAAAAATTATTTTATATATTTTTACTTTTGTCGCAACCGGGATCAGTAAGGGACGGCGAACAAAAATAATTTATTTTAATTTTCAAAACAGAGGAGTCGCCGCCATAGTTTATTAGGAAAAACCATGGAAAACCAAAAACAAGATAAGGCAAGTTTGCGAAAACGGATTTCGAGTCCGGGAGTCGGTTACGTGTGGGGAAGGTGTTAGCACCCCCACAACGCCCGTCCTAAGACGGTACCTTTAATTAAATAAGTAGTCTGAGTGTGATTTTTTAAAACATTTATTTTCCCAAGAAAGAGATTAAGATAAAACAAACAAAATATTTTTTTGGTTTTAGGGAGCCCGACAAGGTTTGACCTTGCTCCTACGTATCTCTATCAGGGATGGAGAATCAGGGTTACGTAGTTCTTTGATGATAAGATTGTTAGTTGTTTTGATTTGTATTTTTGAAAGTTTATGTTTGAAAATAGGGTAATTGAATGGTGTCAGTGCCAGGTTTAAAGCCTGGGCTTTTGAGATACAATGCTAGGTTTAAAGCCTGGGTTTTGAGGAGCAGTGCCAGGTTTAAAGCCTGGGCTTTTGAGATACAATGCTAGGTTTAAAGCCTGGGCTTTGAGGAGCAGTGCCAGGTTTAAATCCTGGGCTTTGAGGAACAGTGCCAGGTTTAAAGTCTGGGCTTTGAGGAACGCTGCCAGGTTTAAAGCCTGGGCTTTGAGAAACAGTGCCAGGTTTAAAGCCTGGGCTTTGAGGAACAGTGCCAGGTTTAAAGTCTGGGCTTTAAGGATTGGGATATATATCAAATTTGGTGTTGGAAAATAACATGCGACAGTTATATGCAACATAGAATTGACATTTTAATTTTAATGAAATCATGCATGCAAAAATGGAACATGACTCAATGAAACTCAACTTGGATTAAGGGCATTTTGGTAATTGTGGAGAGTGTGGGTGCGGAACTTAATTAATGGGGGTGTAGGAAGTAACCCCACCAATAAGAAACTCAATCTTGGGTTAAGGGCATTTTGGTAATTGTGGAGAGTGTGGGTGCGGAACTTAATTAATGGGGGTGCAGGAAGTAACGCCACTAATAAAAAACTCAACTTGGGTTAAGAGCATTTTGGTAATTGTGGAGAGTGTGGGTGCGGAACTTAATTAATGGGGATGCAGGAAGTAACGTCACTAATAAGAAACTCAACTTGGGTTAAGAGCATTTTGGTAATTGTGAAGAGGTAAAGTGTAAATCCTAATTAATGGAAGTGTAGGAAGAATGGCCCAACTCCTAAACCCTAAGCCACCACTACCTTTCTTCACCCATGATGAATCAAAAGCAGCAGCAGTGATGAGGAAGGAGCAGCGGCGGCAGCGGGGGGCGGCTACGGTGCAAAAAAAATGACGGTGACTGCAGAAGTCGTTTTGGGGTTGTTTTGGAATGATTTTTGAAGCATAAAATACATGGATAAAATACATAGAAGAATGTATGGAAGATGGAAGATGGTGAATTTTTTATTATTTAATAAATAAGAAAAAAAAACAAAAATGTTATAAATAGCAAAAGGACCTCCTTTTTTTATTTTTTATTATCTTTATATCAAAATGAAATGATGAAGAAATAAAAAAAAAAAATCATCACAAGAAGATAAGAACACATGATTTACAAATTTCAAACTTCAAGATCCATATGAAAATCTAAACCTTACAAATCATACTTGCGTTCTTCAAAAATGATAGTCTCCTTTCCAAAAGTTTCTTCTCAGTTTTAAACTGAGTGTGGATAGTAAGACCGGAGAATCAATCTTCTTTACTTTTTCTCTCTTTTTTCTCTATTTTTAAGATGTTCTCCCTTTGTCAGTGATCCTCTCTTTCTTTTTTTCCTCCTCCTCTCTTCTCTCTTTTTTCTCGTTCTTCCCTCTCCTTTTTTCTATTTTTTTCTTATCAGTCCACTTGAGGAGTTCTATTGGAGAAAGAATAGGGATGGTGGAGATTTTTATGGGATTCTGGGCAGTTAGAGAGTTGAAAGAGTCTCTCTTTCCTTTTATCGTTATTTATTATTTTTTCTAAATTTTGTATCATTTGTTTGTTTTATTATTTTATTTTTATTATTTAAAAAAATATTAACGGATGAAAAAAAAATCTAAACTACTCCACTTTTTTTACTTTTATAAAATTTATTTAACCAGAACCCCTTTTATTTATTTATTTATTTATTTTTTAAAACTGGCAAATCAAGTTTGAAAGCAGTTATTTTTATTGTTATATTTGTTTTTATTATTATTTTTTTCAAATTTTCAGATTCTATTGTTTTAATTTAGATATTTTTGTTATTTTCGTTTTTTTTATTATTAATTATTTATTTTATTTTATTTTTTAAAATCACAACCTTTTCTTTTTTGGT